>Ga0114932_10000898_pt1 | contig 34997 bp, 26 predicted proteins | sample 2SBtaG_2_FD_87286 | JGI IMG/M metagenome (GOLD analysis project Ga0114932, IMG submission 87286) | Deep subsurface microbial communities from Kolumbo volcano to uncover new lineages of life (NeLLi) - 2SBTROV12_ACTIVE470 metaG | ecosystem: Environmental > Aquatic > Marine > Volcanic ...
AAATTTCTATTCATGGCAGAGATGATTGTGAATCGTGGCGTCACATTTATGGAAATGGTAATGATGATGACTTATATTTCACCTGCATTCCTTGCCTTGACCATACCGATAGGTGTTTTGTTGGCATCTGTGGTTACTTTCAATCAGTTTTCAGCAAATAATGAATGGATAGCCATGAAAGCATGCAACTGGAGTTTTCTGGAGTTGATGAAACCGGTCGCCTGCTTTGCCTTCATAGCCTATATTTTAGCTAATATTATAATGTTTTGGGCAATACCCTGGGGAAACCAATCCTACAAAATATTAATATACGATATAATTAAAAACCGGGCAAATGTGGATATTAAGCCGAATGTTTTTAACAAAGATTTTAAAGACCTGATTCTTATGGTCAAAGAACGCAATCAGAATTCTTTGTTAAAAGGGGTATTCATTGCTGATACAAGTCATGATGAATCACCTCAAATCATTACCTCGGATGAAGGCGTAATTTACTCCAATCCCAAAACACTCAAGATCCAATTAAAACTAAATAAGGGAACCATCCATGAATTGAGCAAGGAACGTGGAAATTATCAGACCTTGAATTTTGATCGATATGACATCACATTGAGCCTGCCAGGGGCAGAGAAAGTAGAACACACAAAAATTGGACAAAAAGCTTTAGTAGGGAATAAGGAACTTTCTCTCGATAAAATAAGAGAAAGAATACTAGATCTTAAAAAAAAGGGACTCCCTACAGCAGGTGCAGAGGTTGAAATCAGCAAAAAATTCTCCCTACCCTTTACCTGCCTATTGTTCGCCTTTTTTGGTGCGCCTCTAGGTGTTAAATCGAGTCGTTCGGGAAAATCTGGGAGCTTTGGAATTACCGTATTGGTAATTTTGCTCTATTATATCGCATTGATAATGACACAAAATTTAGGCCGTATTGGAGAAATCCATGCATACACATCGGTGTGGATCCCCAATATGATTCTTTTGATTCTTGTGGTTTATACAAGTTATAAAATGCAAAAAGAAGTACCCTTTAAAGCATTGGATAAAATAAATGACCTATTTATGACTACATATGAATTTTTCAAGGGCCTCTTTAAAAAGAATACCAGGTCGAAAATTTCTATTAAAAAAGTCCAATCAAAACCGGCGTCGCTTGATGCAATATCTGAATTGCGAAAAGAAGCAATTGATAAAAAATAACTCACTATATAAACAAATTATCCAGACTGGAGAATTAAAGTGAAAATCGCAGAAGAGATAATGACCCGAGCGGTAGTAACCGTAAACAAAAATTTAGCCATAAAAGAATTATCCAAGCTTTTCATTGAAAATCGTTTCAACGGTGTTCCTGTTGTGGATGACGATGATAACGTTATTGGAGTGGTTACTCAGGGGGATTTAATCGAGCAGAACAAAAATCTGCATATCCCCACTGTCATCACTTTGTTCGATGCGGTTTTATTTCTCGACAGTGAAAAGAAATTTGAATCCGATGTAAAAAAACTAACAGGAACCACAGTGGAAGATATTTATCACAAACATGCAATATCCGTTGGCCCGACAACCAGCATCAGTGAAATCACAACCCTGATGGCAGAAAAGGATATCCATACCCTCCCTGTCCTGGATGACGATAAACTTGTAGGCGTTATCGGAAAACGAGATGTCATTCGCGCTCTGGCATAAATCGACCAAATGCATCAACCCTTATGATTACTTCTTTGAAATGTCAGGGATGAGGATATGAAATCCCGGAATAAGGGGTGGGGGCTCATTGGGGAAGACTTGAACTCGGGATGGAATTGACCTGCCAAAAACCAGGGGTGATCTTCCAGCTCAATTATTTCCACAAGGTTGCCATTGGGTGACAAACCACTTATTTTCAGGCCCGCCTCCTCCATCTGGATGCGGTACATATTATTAAACTCATAGCGATGACGGTGGCGTTCTTCGATCTCCCTCTTCCCATATGCTTTATATGCATTGGATTTTTTTCGCAATTGACATGGGTATTCCCCAAGCCGCATCGTACCCCCCATATCTCCCTCTACGTTTTGATCCGGTAAAAGATCAATTACCAAATAAGGAGATGTGGTGGAGAATTCTGAACTGTTCGCATTTTTCAGGTTGGCAACATGTCGAGCAAACTCAATTACGGCACAATGCATACCGAGACAAATTCCAAAGTAAGGAACCTTATTTTCTCGGGCAAATCGCACTGCATTGATCTTTCCTTCTATCCCACGATCCCCGAATCCGCCAGGTACAAGAACACCATCACAAGCTGCCAATTGTTTTAACCCATTTTCATTTTCCAGCTCTTCTGCATCGATCCAATTAAATTTAACTTTTACATTATTTCCAATTCCGCCATGTATCAGTGCTTCGGTGAGGCTTTTATAGGATTCCTTTAGGTCGACATATTTTCCCACAATGCCGATTTTTACTTCCCCCTCTGGTTTCTTCAGAATTTGATTTATTTTTTCCCATCGCTCTAAATCGGGTTGTTTGGTTTTCATCCCCAATTTCTCAAGAATTATTTCCCCCAATCCTTCCTTTTCAAGGCTCAGCGGGACTTCATAAATAGAACTAACGTCCATTGCTGTAATAACAGATTTAGTATCGACACTACAGAACAGGGCAATTTTATCTTTCATTGATTTAGATAATTTTTTTTCTGTTCTACAAAGCAACACGTCAGGTTGAATCCCAATCTCTCTCAGCTTTTGGACACTGTGCTGGGTGGGCTTCGTTTTCAATTCATCGGACGTCTTTATATATGGAACCAAGGTCAAATGAACATATAGGACATCTTTCGGTTTAACATCAAACCGAAACTGACGGATTGCCTCCAGAAATGGAAGACTTTCAATATCCCCTACGGTTCCACCAATTTCACAAATAACAACATCAACGCCCTCTCCCACATTATGGATATGTTGCTTTATTTCATCTGTAATGTGCGGGATAACCTGAACAGTAGCGCCCAGATACTCACCCTTTCGTTCCTTTTGAATCACATTGTGATAAATTTTACCCGCCGTAACATTATTAGCACGACGCATTTTTGCATGGGTAAATCTCTCGTAATGTCCTAGATCAAGGTCTGTTTCCGCACCATCATCCGTCACATAAACTTCACCATGTTGAAAAGGATTCATGGTTCCCGGATCAACATTTATATAGGGGTCGAGTTTTAAAATAGTTATTTTTAGTCCCGAGCACTCAAGCAGGCTCCCTATAGATGAAGCGGCAATTCCTTTTCCCAGAGAAGAGAGTACGCCACCGGTTACAAATATGTATTTAATCTTTTTACCATTTTTCTTTTTATTCACTTACGTTCCTCGACGGCTCAAATTTCAGGAGAAAGGGCTAACTGTTTTTCTATTATTTTAATATCTGCTTGCGAGTCTACACCGATTGAATCTAATTGGGTTTCGACAACTTTAATTAGAAATCCGTTTTCCAGAATTCTTAACTGCTCCAATTTTTCAATCTTTTCTAGAGGGGATGTAGGCAATGAAGAATATTCCAACAGAAATTGTTTTCGGTAGGCATAAAGCCCAATATGTTTAAACCACTTTGATGAAGATAAGCTTGAAAAGTTATCCATACCTTCTGACCATGAATCGCGATCCCAGGGTATGGGAGCTTTTGAAAAATATAATGCTGAGTCAAACCTATCAACCACTACTTTGGTAATATTTTTATTCAACAAATCATTCGTATCTTGAATCAATATTCTTAAGCTTGTTACAGATATTGATGAATCCTCTATTAACGGTTTGACCACCTGGTCAATGTTCTGGGGAGGAATTAAAGGCTCATCACCCTGAACATTTACTACAATATCACAGTCTCTTTCACGAGCCACTTCTGCGACTCTATCTGTTCCTGATTCGTGACCAGCAGAAGTCATGATTGCCGTGCCGCCATTTTCTTCAACCAAGTTTAGAATACGGGAATCATCTGTAGCCACAATTACTTCGGAAACACTTTTTGCTTTTTTAGCCTGCTCAACCACTCTTTGAACCATAGGCACACCGGAAATATTTGCGAGCGGTTTTCCAGGGAACCGGGATGAAGCCCAACGCGCCGGAATAATAACTAATACCCTAGGCTCAGTAAGCATGCCGATTTATCAAACCCTTCCAAATGGTTAAAAAAAGAATTTTAATATCAAATATTAATGACCAGTTTTTAATATAATATAGATCGAATTCTATCCGCTTTTCCAAAGACGTATTTCCACGCCAGCCATTTACCTGTGCCCATCCAGTTAAGCCTGCCTTCATTTTTAATCGGAGCATGTAGAATGGTATGGATTTTTTAAATTCGTCCACAAATACAGGCCTCTCAGGTCGCGGTCCGACTAAACTCATCTGCCCCATAAACACATTAAATAATTGAGGTAGCTCATCCAGGCTGGTCCTTCGTAAAAAAGATCCTACAGGAGTTTTTCTATCATCATCTTCCTTCGCCCAAACAGGTCCCGTTTTATTTTCCGCACCTATTTTCATCGACCGAAACTTGTGCATCATAAAAACATCTCTATCCAATCCCATTCTTTCCTGTTTATACAGCAAGGGTCCACGGGATCCAAGTTTGACGGCTATCGCTATTAAAATCATCAACGGAAAGGTTATTAGAATTGCCAATCCAGAAAGCACAATATCAGAAACACGCTTCAAAACGGTATTCCAACCGTAAAGAGGAGACTCTGTCAGGTTAATCACCGGCATTCCATCCAGGTCTTCAATCCCAGATTGCAAATCTATATAGCGTAGTAAATCGGGAACAAGTTTAATGTCCACAGTTTCTTCTTCTAAACTTGCTAAAATTTTCTGCAATCGATCATGAGCGTTTAAAGGTAGCGCAATAAAAAGCTGATCCACCTCATTTTCTTTTATAATTCGATTCAAATCTTCATAGAGCCCAAGTACCTTATATCCTTCTAATTCTGAACCCACTTTTTCCATTTCGTGAGTTAAATAACCGACCACGGAGAACCCAATTTCGGGGTACAGATTGAGTTTTTGCACAACTTTTTGTCCTAACTCTCCTGCCCCAACCACGAGAACATTCCTCAGGTTCATTCCACGACCATGCATTTCCTTTACCAGGAACCGCGTAAATCGGTGCGATACAAATAAAAAAATATTGGCAAAAACCCAAAAATAAACAGCCATAATCCGCGAAAAAGAAAGCTCGCGGTAAAAGAAGGTCCCGGCGGTTAATAGAAGAACGGAAAGAGAAGTTAACTTTAAGATAGAAAAATATTCACTGGTAGGAGAATTCCTGCTTATAGGCTTATCATGATCCAAAATCCTGCTGTTTACATGAAAAACCAACCAAATGGGTAGAAGCGCATAAAGATACATATTCTCAACGGGAGGGCTACCTGCTGCTGAAAAAAGCTCTAACTCAAACCTGACTAAATAAGCAAACAACCAAGCAAGGGCAACAGCAAAACTGTTGAAAAAAAATATTGCCGTTGAATAAACCTGACTATGTTTTCTTATCAATGCCATCACTAAATTTATATTTGAAATTTACCAGCAATCAAAAGCTACGGGGAAATGACTAAGAACGAGTTGCTCAGAAACTTCTGGAGCTCTCTAAAGAAGAAACGGGATATTAAAGCCAAGGGACAAGTAACAAAAAAACAGACGCAAACCAGTCTGTCTACCACAGCTTTAATGGATGGAGGATAACCTAATTCGGGGTTTGCTTCAACCGCTAAGATGGATCGAAATTTACAAAAAAATGCCTATTGAATACGGTTCAATTGAGCCAGAATCTTGCCCCGTACCTCGGCTGTGGGATTTCTTTTTAAAGCACCTTCCAGTACTTCAATAGCTCTACTGGTTTCCCCTTTCTTGGAGTAGCTCACTCCAAGCATATAGCGAGAATCATGCACCTTGTTGCCACGCGGATATTTGTTTAAAACGGTTTCAAATTGCAGGATAGCATCGTCAAACATTTCCAGCGCCAAATAGTTGCTGCCTATCCAAAATGCAATATTATCTTTTAGCTGATTTGGGGGATTGCTAAGCGCAAGATTTTGAAATAACAAAATAGACTCATCATAATTTCTACTGCGATATGCAGATAGTGCCCGGTCATATTCTGCGGGGGTTTTCATTTTAGAACGACGCCTTTTTGATCGATTCATTTTCGGCGAGTGCGATTTTTGCATTTTAATCCGCGAAATTTCTTCGTTCAATCTTGCCATCTGCGCTTTTAGATCTTCCACTTCTGGCTCAAGAAAATCGGTCGAGTCGGAAGCAGAGGAAACGCCCCCTTCTATGCGTTCGGTCGCAGCATCAATTTTGGGTTCTAATGTGCTAAGAATTTCTTCTAATTCTCTCACTTTACTGATTAGAGCCTCTTGCTGATTTTGCAGACTTTCTACATCTCCTTTGAGTTCGCCTTTATCCGTCCTCTGGTCCACGCTTGCGAAACCATCGGAGTCATCATCTGCAAATCCCTCATCGTCCTCCATCCCATCGGATTCAGAAAATGAATCATCTTCTGCAAAAAAGTCATCCTCGATGCTGCTTTCGCGACTGGCTCTTTTTCCCCGCCCACGTTTTGGTCTTTCATCCGCGAATTCCTCATCTTCAAAAGGGAAATCCTCTTCAAACGCAAGATCGTCCTCTTCATCTCCTACCCAGGGCAAATAACTACAACCGCCCAAAAACAGAGGAAACGATAAAAAGATTACCAGTGCGAGGCGTGCTAAAAAGGTGACCGGTGGCATGTTTTTCTCCATACAAATTCGGTTGGGACAGTGTTATCCCTTAATAATCAATGAATTATATTGGGTTGTCAGATTTTTGTCAATACAATAATCCAAGCCACAATATTCTATAATTTCTATTATTTATCGAATAACTGGCCGTTTTCCATTAGCTTTCTCATCACAAAACCACTGTTTTATTGAGTCCAACGGATTTAACCAAGGTTTCTATCACGAAATCCAACTCTAATTTAGAGGTATTGCAACCCAAACTGAAGCGAATGGAACTGTTGATTTTTTCATCCGGTATTCCCATGGCCCGAAGGACAGGGGATGGCAAACCCGTACCGGAGCTGCAGGCAGATCCCGTTGAAACAGCAATCCCTTCCATATCCAAAGCAATTAACAGGGTATCCCCTTCAACCCCATCAAAACCCAGATTCAATGTATTTGGCAACCGGTTTTCCCTGTCACCAAATAACTCAGTATCTGGAATCATTTCACAGACCCTTTTGTAGAAATAATCTCTCAATTCTGAAATCTGTGATGTTTCACCCTTTTTCTTTGCAGCCAGTTCACTAGCTTTGCCAAATCCTATAATTCCGGCGACATTTTCTGTCCCCCCTCTTCTTTTCTTCTCCTGACTTCCACCACACACAGGTGAAAAAAGGGCAGGCGTGCCTTTTCTAAGGTACAACGCCCCCACCCCTTTAGGACCATTAAATTTATGCGCAGAAATAGACAACATATCCACAGGGTAATCCTGCAAGTGGAATGGAATCTTTGCAACACTTTGGACTGCGTCTGTGTGGAATAGAACTCCTCTATTCCGGGCAATTTCACTGACACGTTTTATATCCTGCAAAACCCCTGTTTCACTATTGGCATGTTGAAGCGATATTAAAACAGTCGAATCTGTTATTTGAGATTCCAAATCGTCTATATCTATCCGCCCAAACCGGTCAACATCAAGATAGTGAACCTCTACCCCCTGCTCTTCCAATTGTCGGCAGGGATTAATTACTGAAGGATGCTCCGTTTTACTGGTTATTATTTTTCCCTTATCCCTAAACGCTACTCCTAAGAGGGCAAGGTTATTGGCCTCGGTCCCACCACTTGTGAAAATAATCTCGGAAGAATTAGCGCCAAGAAGATGAGCAACCTTCTCCCGCGCTTCATCCAGTTGAACTCTCGCCGTACGACCGAACGAATGGACGCTGGAAGGGTTCCCGAAATTATCCCGAAGAGCAGGCAACATCGCATCCAAAACTTCAGGATGCAAAGGGGTGGTTGCATTATGATCTAAATAAATATTTTCCATGCGAAGACAAAAGTCAAAAGTAGATAGAGTAATTATCCTTTAGGGTAAAACAAAAGGGAGAAAAAAATAAACGCTTAACTGATGCTAACCGGAAATTTTTTTTCTGGGAGCTTCATCAATGGGGGGTGAATCCGGCAAGACAATTCCATTTTCATTTAACGTTTCTTTCAGTTGGCGGATTTCTTTTTCCATTTCCGGCAGTCGGTCCAACATACATTCTATAGCGCGCGCAACGGGATCGGGAAAGGACTCGGGCCCCTCCTCGTCTTCCATTTCAGAAGATATACCAGAGAATACCACCCTGCCCGGCACACCGATCACCGTAGAATATTCCGGCACATCCTGCAAAACCACAGAGCCTGAACCAATCTTGGTATTACAACCAACTTTTATGGGGCCTAACACTTTAGCTCCTGCACCGATAACGACGTCATCTGAAACGGTGGGATGGCGCTTTCCCTTTTTGGTAGCCAAACCTCCCAAAGTCACCGCCTGATAAACAAACACATTGTCACCTATTTCAGATGTCTCACCAATGACAACACCCATACCGTGATCAATAAAAAATCGCTTCCCGATAATAGCTGCCGGGTGAATTTCAATGCCGGTAACCCAGCGGGCAAACTGCGACAAAGCTCTGGCAATAAACTTAAATCCTATTCCCCAAAGCCAATGCGTGACCCGATACGCGATCAAGGCATGGACTCCTGGATAAAGAATCAAAACTTCCAGAGCATTTCTAGCCGCTGGATCCTTTTCCAGAGCAACTGCAATATCTTCTTTTATTTGCCGAAGCATCATAGTCAAAAACTTTTAACCTGTTGTTAAACTTTATATTATAGCGCAGAACAGCCCAGACGCAATGCCCGGGACCTATTAATTAAAAGGATTCGATTTAACGGAAAAACGGTTAAAACTAAATTGGGGGAGTTATTTGTACATGAGGGAAACTAGTTGGACACGGGCATGCACCCGGAACTTGGAGTAAATCCTTTTTAAATGATCTTTTACGGTGTGTGGACTCAAATGTATCTTCTTGGCGATTTCTTTATCACTCAAACCCTCGCAAATTAATCGGGCCACATCGGCTTCCCTTTGAGTCAAGCCCGCTTCCTGCATTAAAAAGGTCATTTGTTTTTCAAGCTTATTATCGCCACTTACCAAAATTTCATTTTCCGCTTCAACCTTTTCAAACATTTTCAGGTTTTCGCGTGCCCGTTTGGAAAGAGTTTTCATGATGGCCATCAAAGTATCCGGATAAGAAGACAATTCGGAATGAAACAAATCATGAGTGATTTCCAAGAGATGAGTGACACCCGAAGAAACTACCTTTGCAGACCGAGGCTTGGATTCAATCAAAGCCATTTCTCCAATATATTCCCCCATACCTCGGACGGCGATCTCGGTTTCGTGTTTGTTAACAGTCACCCCACCAGAGAGAATGACGAACATGGAGTTACCATCATCACCATCTTCAAACAACGTCTCCCCATCTTCTAAACTTTTATACAAGCATTCATTCGCAACTGATTCTAAAACATCTTGAGGAAGTTTTTTCAGAAAATCGATTTTAGATAGAAAGTCTATATTTGTTAACTCAGACACTCGGCACCTTAAATAAATTTTACAATTTTGAAAATTGCAAACGACCCTATAATTTCAGAATTATAACATTTTTGAAAAAATTAATTTGAGGCAGGAAAACACGAATAGTTTCTCTTCGGGAAATAATTATAATTGGAAATTTAATCCTGCTAAAAACACATTTTGATTAAAATCCACGGAAACTAAATTTGAATTGCTCATGACTCGGGTATAGCTAATATCAAAGTCTATATGATCTTTTATGATAGGTAGATTAAACAAAAGGTTAAGAGTGTGCTTGGAATCAAAACGCGGCACACCGATAGATGAATTAATATTCTCAAAATTCTTAAGATAATAGTTATATGTAAATTGGGTTGATATTTCGAAGGGTCCGGGAATTTTTATTCCGCCCGTTGCTGAATGTCCCAAATAGTCCAACTCGAAATCCTCGGTATCATCCATGTCAAAAGCATAACTGGCAAACAAGTAGGCTTTCGCATCCATAAAAAACCAGAACTGCGTCAAACTCCATACATGAGATGTTCCATCCCGGGCATTACCCACAAAATAATCGTTAATATTATAGGTGTAAGATAGATTTGTGTAGAAGTTGGGATCGGGTGCATAACCCAGACGCGGGGTGATGCTGTGAGTTGCATTTAAATCAGCTCGATCCAGGAAACTGTAATTATAATTAAAACTTATATCACCATCCCAATCACCGGAACCATAACCCACAGAGGAATAAAAGTCATGCGATGTGCTGTCGAACTGCGGCAGTTTGTCCCATCTCTGTTGTGAAAAGTCATAGCCGATTTCAATTTCCGAGTTTTCGAAAGGTTCGAATTGGGTTCCTACGCTGAGCAGATAACCTATAGATCTATCCTGCTCGTTGGAAACAATGTCCTGATTTGATACGATGACATTATCATCGTATTGAGAATTAATTTCAGCCTTGATCCACCAGTTTTTTTCACCCTCCGACTCAACCCCCAACAGCTTTAGCATATCTTTGGCTTGCCCTGCTGTGGAAGTATCCGGGCCTTCTTCTACAGCCAATTGAAAAGCCAGTTTTGCCTCTTCTTCTTTTTTACTTTCCAAATATCCCACACCAATTTGAAAATAGGAAATCTGGTTTAAGGAAGGATCCAGACCCATTGCGGATTGAAAAAATATTAAGGACTCCTCATATTTTTCCATCTGCTGCAGGGTGAACCCCATGAACAAATTCGCAGTGGCATTTTGGCGATTATTCTCCAACACCTTTTCAAATTTTTGAATGGCCTCAGAGTTGGATTTGAGCTTAAAAAGCACTATTCCCAATTGTAAGTGCGCGCCTTTGTATTTGGGGTCTTTTTGCAAAACATTTTCAAAAGTCTGCCTGGCCTGTTCCAGCTTTTTTGCTTTTGCTAAGGTGAGGCCCTTGTAATAGAGAGCTTCGAGATTGGAAGGATCTTTATCTAGGATTTTTGAGAATTCGCTTAGAGCCTGATTATATTTCCCTTCATTGTAAAATTGAAGGCCCAGAACCAAAGGAGAGGAAGATGTTTCTTGTGCCTGAGTGGACGCAACGTACAGAGTCAAATATAGAAATAGGTACAAAAAAAATTTCACAACAAAAAGCCAATTTTTAAAATAAAGACTTTAAGAGTAACCTATTTCTAAAAATTTTCCAGTTTAATTCAACGGGTTAGCTTATTCGGACAACCAAACATTTAGCTGGTAGTAATGGACAGCTAAATTAGCAAGCCTTCTTTCCTTTACCTTTGCATTGTCCAGATTTTCCTGGCGATCCCCCTTTATTTTCTTTATCCTGCCCAACTCTCTTGGTTGCACCTTTAGCTTCCCTTTTAGCAACTTCCTTTCGAAATTTTTTCGCAATTTTTCCAGGATTAGAAGATTTGAAAGAAGGTTTGAATTTGGTGTTTTTAGGTACGACATCGCCCCCGCCTAATGAAGCGAGTTTGGTATCAGTTTTTCTACCTCGTTTTTCAACCTCATCTTTTTTCAAAAATTTGGATTTTGCGGTTCTAACACCTTTACCTCTTTTTACACCTTTTCCCTTAAACTTACCTTTGCCCTTGTTTTTAAACTTACCAAGACCTTTACCTTTGCCGGCCTTTACTACTGCTTTGGCTGCACCCCTGGCAATTTCCTGAATCTGGCCTTTCGCAACAATGGATTTTTTTCCGAGCTGTCCATTGGCAAGGATAGGAGCGGTTTCAATAGAGCCTGAGATACCTATAAAGGAGGTCTTGCCGGCTTTATCAACTGCCACTACAAATTCCGTCCCGCGCACCCCTGCAACTGCAGTTGGGGTCACTACTTTAAAACTGGAACCCTTTGCCTTACCTTTGGTCACCACAAACCTTACGGTTCCCTCGGCGACATTGACCACGGTTTGCCGCAAGTCTTTTTCTGGATCATAGATATGCTTTTTAATTCTGATATTGGAATTTTCTCCAATGGTCAAAGAACTTTTATCATCGAAGGTGAAAGAAGCTTCCGAATCCTTTTTAGTTTTGATTTTGTCATTCATAAAAACGGGAGAAGCCAACTGAACACTTTCCCCTTTTTTCTCGCCCTTATGAAACTGCAGGATTTTTCCATCCGCAGCTGTTGCAATGCCAACATCAGCGGATTTGACAACGCCTTTATCTTTTAGAAACAGTTTTTGTTCGAACAAGTTTCTGCCGGGAGGCTCTCCCGAAAGAGCATAGGCAACACGCACGAATTCCTGCTCTGTCATCCTTTCTTTAGGATCTTTTTCGGACAGGACTTTAAACCCGCGAATTTTTAAAATATTTGCAGTTTTGGAATACAACTCTTCCTGCGATAATTTAGCGTGGTTTTTGGGAAGAAAAGGATGATCCGGCTGATTTTCAGCTATCGTTGCAACAAACTCACCCCGAGTCAGTTCAGAGTTATCCGTGCTTGCAGAGATGAGCACCAAAGTACAGGTGGCAAATAATAGGAATTGAAAAAGAGGGTTTAAAAAACCTTTTCTACTTTTCTTAAAAAATTCTTTATCAAAAACTCTATTAAAATTTCCCATACTCCTCTGAGGCTCCCTTAAATACTACCGTTTTCGTATTTGCTTCAAAAAACATTTCGGCTCTATTATTATGGTCAATGAAAACTACCTCTAAAACAATCCCACAAATGGGGTATTTTATTAAGATTTACCAACCTTGTAATCAAGGCAGCATGTCTTAATCCTATGCTATCTGCCTGATATTTGGTTTCACACAATTCAAATTTCTAAACGGGGTTTAACCAGTATATGAGCAAGGCTTTCCGGTAGCAACGGTTTTTCAACAATATTCCCTTGAATTACATCACAACGGTATTTGCGTAGTAGTTCTTTCTGCTCTTTGGTTTCCACTCCTTGGGCAGCAGTCCTTAAATCAAGGCTTTTGCCGACAGTAATAATAGTGTTGGTAATAGCGTCATTGGCTCCTGTGAATAATCCATTCACCAATCCTCGATCGATATTCAATCCGCTCAAAGGTAAGGTAGCCAAGGTGTTTAGGGAAGATAACCCCATACTGAAATTATCAATGATAATTTTAGCCCCCATTTCATTGACTTCATTCAATTGCTTTTTATGTTCAGCCGAAGTTTTTACTAAATTGATTTCTGGAATTTCTATTTCAACAAATCCACTGGGAAGCCCCGATTTACTAATAAAATTATCCAGGGTTTGAGAAAATTTGGGGTTCATCAGTTGACTATCAGAAATATTTAATGCCAGAGGCAAGGGTGTTAATCCGTCTTTTTTCCAAATCGCGATTTGTTTTTGAATATTTTCAAATACCCATTCACCGATGGGCAGCATCAATCCTTTTTCTTCTGCAAAGGGCAGAAAGTTATCGGGTAAAATAATGCCTTTCTCGGGGTGATTCCATCGAAGTAATACTTCAAGTCCAGTACATACACCTGTTTTGGAATCCACCTTGGGTTGGTAATTTAAAATAAAGGCATCGTCTTCCAAGGCTCTGTGTAAATCATTTTTGAGGTCAAATCGTTTTTGAGCCACTGAAAGCAATTCAGGGTCATGCATAAAATAAGTATTTTTCCCCTGAGCCTTGGCCCGATACATCGCCGCATCTGCATTTTTATAAAGCGTTTCCACATCATTGCCGTCATTGGGGTAAACCGCGATGCCAATGCTGAAACTGGAAAAGATTTCGTGTGATTCAATTTGAAAAGCGGGCTTGAGAGATTCAACTATCCTTTCCGCAAGCACAGTAGAATAATTGCTGTCCTTCAACCCACTCAAAAGAACAACAAACTCATCACCTCCAATTCTGGCAACAGTGTCTTCCCCTCTAAGCAATCCGGTCAAACGTCCTGCGACTTGCTTTAATAATTCATCACCCACAGAATGGCCCAGGGTGTCATTCACGGTTTTAAAGTCATCCATATCGAGAAACAACAATGCGAACTTTTGCTTGTTACGATCCGAATGAGCAAGAGCCAGCTGAATTCTATCGTTGATCATATTGCGGTTGGGTAAATTAGTCAGAGGATCAAAAAAAGCCATTCGCTTCATTTTGTATTCCATCTGTCGAAACTCGGTGAGATCTCTTACAATTACAACAAGGGCGCTGGTATCCCGGAGGACCATCAATTTCATTTTTACTTTTATAGGATAGACCGTGCCATCCTTTCTCTTTTGAAAAGCTTCAAAAACCTGAATAATTTTGCTTCCACTTTTAAGTGTTTCAGCGTATTCATCAAATTCGAGTCGTGATTGATCTTCCCAGAATTCATAAAGAGCCCTGCCCTTAAGTTGACTCTTGGAATAACCCATGTTCTTTGTAGCCACAGAATTGGTTTGGGTAATTTTGTAATCTTTGTCATCAATGACAAAAATTTCGTTGCTGGTATCGTCCAGCACCTGTGATAATTTTTCAGCGTTGTCTTTCGTCAGAACCAACTCGGCTTTCATGTCGTCCATGACATCTAAATCAGTACGAGCTCTTTGTGAAAGAGTCTTTAGCAGAGCAAACAGGGATTGGGAGTGGTCAGAAAATTCTTTTTGAAATTTTTCATCGGTAATTTCAAGCAATTGCGATTGCACTTCTGCACGAATGGTTGCAGATCGGGGTTCAGATCCAATCAAACCCATTTCACCGATGTATTCACTGGTCTTTCTTCTGGCAATCACCTTGTTCTTTTTATAAACCAGCAATTCTCCAGAAAGGATGATGTACATGGCATTAGAAACATCTCCTTCTTCAAATAATACTTCAAGGGCTTCCAAAGTAACTATTCGGGAAGAGCGCGCCAATTTTGCAAGCGTTTCTTCAGAAAAAAAGCTTAAAAAATCAACATTCCTAAGCTGCTCTAAGTTTTCGACTTCATCCATTGTAAAATTTTCTGCCATTAAATCTGACCTGGAGCTATTATAGATAAAAAACCTGAATCAATTATAGTTTCTATAAACAAAAACAAAATCCCCCCCGTTTAAGGGATAAGCAAAAAACTATTGTTTTTAAATGATTTAACTAATTATTTGTTACACAATATTGACATTATTTTTAATTTCAGTCAGTGATGCGTAAAATTACAATCATTGGAATTAATGGAACAGACAAGTAATTGATAAATAATAAAAAAAAATATTCCATCTATTTTTCTGGGTTGGTAATTACTTTAGCAGTTTTGTGTGCCTATGTGGTTTTTCCAAATGCATTAACACGTCTGGATTATCTATTTCAAAATTTTCATTTCCAACTACGCGGACCCATTAAACCTACGTCCAATATTGTTATCGGAAGAATTGATGAAAAAAGTATAGATACTTTGGGAAGATGGCCCTGGCCGCGATCGACTTTTGCAAAAATCACTGAAAACCTTTCAAGCTTGAATGCCAAGGTAATTGCTTATGATGTTATTTTTTCATCTCCTGAAAAATTTCCATCGGAAGAGAATTTGATTGAGCTGGATAAACTGATCTCGGAAAATTCTTCCGCCAAAAATTATTTAAAGAATCTAATAAACCAAAACAACCCCGACGAAGTTTTTTCAAAAACTCTTTCAGATGGAAGCCCAACGGTTCTGGGTTATTTTTTCCATTTTTCTCCTGATGGTCTTGACCATCTTTCTGAGGAGCAACGTCATCAATTTTTTAAAGACATAAAAAAATCACAGTTCAGAGGATTTTTAAAATCCAACGCGGATTTGGATATTTCCCATCTCCCCTTTCCAAAAGCTTTTGCAATTGAATCTAACCTGGCTATTTTTTCTGATTCCGCATCCGGTTCCGGTTACTTGACTTTTAATGTGGACCTCGATGGCATGATCCGACGTTTGCCCTTAATGGTGCGCTATCACGACAGCATCTCTAAAAAGGATTTTTACTTTCCTCCTCTCTCTTTACGAATTCTCGAAACTTATTTGGATGGGAATTTACTTTTCAGGGTGGGCGAAGGGGGAATGGAAGAAGTCATAATGGATGCGGATGAATCGGTAATCATACCCACAAACTCCAAAGGCGAACTGGAAATAAATCATCTTGGGCCTAGAGGGACATTCTCCAGTTTTTCTATCAGCGATCTTTTAAAACCCGAAAAACTATCGGAGCTCAAAGACAAAATACAAGGGAATATTGTGTTGATCGGTGCAACTGCGACAGCACTGGAAGATTTAAGGTCAACCCCTTTTGACCCCATCCTGCCGGGGGTGGAAATTCACGCAACAATATTGGATAATTTTTTCAATAAATCGTTCCTCTCCCAAGCTTCTCCACTTTACGATTTACTTTTAATAATTATTACGGGGATTTTATGCACCCTTATCTACTCCCAAATCAAACCCGTCTCAGGCCTCATCTTTTGGGTATTGAGCAGTGGGCTATTATTTCTTTTAAGTCATTGGACTTTTGTTGAAAAAGGTTTCTGGTTAACCGATATTTATCCGTTTTTCACCAATACTGGAATAGCAGCTTTAATAATGATTGATCATTTTATGCGTGAAGAAAAACAAACAAAATTTATTAAAGAGGTTTTTGGACAATATCTATCTCCCCGGGTTGTAAAAGATTTATTAGCAGATCCATCAAGGTTAAAACTGGGGGGTGAGCAAAAAATACTCACCGCATTTTTTACTGACCTGGCCAACTTCACCACATTTTCAGAAAAACTATCAGCCGAAGAGCTGGTATCGCTGCTAAACAGCTATTTCACTGAAATGACAGACATCTTGATTGAAAATGATGGAACGCTGGATCGTTATGATGGTGATGCAATCAAAGCCTTCTTTGGAGCCCCCTTATACTTTGAAGATCATGCCAAACGTGCCTGCTGGACCTGCATTGAAATGCAGGAAAGACTCAGTGAATTGAGAAAAGAATATAAGGAACAGGGAAAACCAGAACTGGTAATGCGGGTAGGTATCAACACCGGAGAAATGGTTGTAGGTAATATGGGTTCAAGCACTCGCATGAATTACGGTATGAACGGAGATTCCGTAAACCTGGCCGCCCGTCTTGAAGGAGCCAACAAACAATACGGGACCTGCACCCTTATAAGTGAATTTACTTACCAGGAAGCGAAAGATTTTATTGAGGTGAGAGAACTCGATACCCTTCGCGTTGTCGGTCGTTCCACGCCTATAAAAATTTATGAGTTGCTGGGGAAAAAAGGCAGTCAAAATTTTCCAATCGGCTTACCGGATTATTTGGAAGGCCTGAAAAACTACAAAGCCCAGAAATGGCAGGCCGCTATTGAGAGCTTTAAAAGAGCCTTAAAAGCTAATCCTGAAGATGGCCCATCACAAACTTATTTGGAGCGCTGCAAAATATTCATGGAAGCTTCCCCAGGAGAAGGTTGGGATGGAGTTTTTAACTTGACCAAAAAGTAATTAATAATTAATGTAACGCATACTGCAGCTGTTTTTACTTTGAAGAGATTCTATTAATGAATGCAAGGACAACATTAGATGTCTTTAATGAAATAGATTTTCTAAGAGACCTGCCCGGGTTAAATTTTCTCCACGAAAATGCAAATATTGGAAGATACCAAAAAGGAGATTTCCTGTTTAGAGAAGGGGAAACCGGAGATACCATGTACGTGATTACCGATGGGTGTCTGGAGGTATTCAAAGAAAACCGCATCATAGCCAAAAGAACCAAGGGGGAATACCTCGGTGAAATGGCCCTTTTGGGAAATAAAATTCGATCCGCTTCTGTTAAAGCCACAACCGATGTTCAAACAATTGAAATCCATGAAAAACATTTTTTAGAATTTTTATCCCTTAATCCTCAGGCCTTTTTACCCCTATTCCAAACTCTTGCCCATCGATGGAAAGAGGACTTGGAAAAAATTGATTCTGACAATCTTGAGTTAAAAAAACAAATTCAGTTAAACAGTAGGTATTCTCGCCTCTTAGACGACACCTTCAACGAAATTTATATTCTTGAAAAAGAAACATATCGAATTCTTCAAGCAAATTCCAAAGCTATTCAAAATCTTGGCTTCACCCACGAAGAATTGAATAAAACAGTCTTTAGCGATGTATTTGAAAATTTGAAATTGAATGAATTAAAAGAATTATTCGCAACCCTGATTGATAAAAAACAAGTTCAAGTTTCCTTTGAAAGTGAGAGTAAAAGAAAGGATGGCACAACCTATCCTGTCGAAATACGCATTCAATATTTTGAACTCGAAGATCCCCCGCTGATCTATGCCATTGTCGAAGATATCTCAGACAAAAAAGCAATGGAACTGCACATTAAGAAGCTGGCCTTTTACGACACTTTAACCCAATTACCTAATCGAAACTTAATCCGAGATCGTTTGGAAATCATGCTACCCCGCGCGCAAAGATCAAATTCCAAGGTGGCTGTTTTATCCATGGATTTAGACAACTTTAAATCAATAAATGATTCCCTTGGACATGAAGCGGGAGATCAGTTTTTAATCCAAGTGGCGAATCGCTTTGAAGGGATCCTGCGTAAAGAGGATACATTCGGACGTTTGGGTGGTGATGATTTTGTTATTCTTCTCCCCAATCTAGAAGATGAATACTTTCCAGCAAAAATGGCGCAACGTGTCCTTGAAATTATGGAGCGGCCCTTCGAATTACAGGAAAAACTATTTCACTGCAACTTTAGTATTGGAATTGCAATGTTCCCGGATAATGGCAAGGATGTTGAAACAATTTTTAAGAATTCAAACATTGCAATGTATCAGGCCAAAAAAAATGGTGGCCATACTTACCATATATATGAATCTTCTATGCATGACAAAATCATATCGCGATTGGCTATGGAGCAGAATTTGTGGAATGCAATTAAAAATAAAGAATTTAAAATGCATTATCAACCCAAGGTCAACCTGAAAACCGGATTGATTGAAGGATTAGAAGCTCTTATTCGCTGGCCGCAACCAAGTGGTAAAAATATCTCCCCAGCAGTATTCATTCCCCTTGCCGAGGAAAGCCGACTCATTCATAAAATATGGGATTGGACCCTAGAAACCACATGCGGTCAAATCCAGGAGTGGTGCCACTTATACGGGAAAGGCATAAAAGTAGGAGTTAACCTGTCGGGCAGACAGTTTGAGCAACCGGACTTAGTTGAAAAAATTAAAAATGTTGTAATAGCGGAGGGAATCCATCCCAAGTTCCTGGAAATTGAAGTTACTGAAACCGCAGTTATGGCAAATATAAAGGCGGCCATCGATGTATTGGATCAACTCCGAGATTTCGGGGTCCAAATATCTCTTGACGATTTCGGTTCCGGATATACCTCTCTGGGCTATTTGAAAAAACTCCCCATTAACACCTTGAAAATTGATCAATCTTTTATTCGCGATTGTACGGACACCAGCAATTTGGCGATTATTCAGGGCATCATTACCATTTCAAAAAAAATGGGATTTAAAACAATTGCTGAGGGAGTAGAAATGCAAGATCAGCACGATTTATTAAAGAGTCTTGAGTGCGATCAGTTCCAAGGTTATCTGTGCAGTAAGGCACTCCCGCCTGAAGAAATCGCTCGTTTAATTTGGCTCGATTGATCAGGAAGATTCAGGAGATTCCTCATCGAGGGTGCGGTGGTATTCCTGTAGAATTGCATCCTGTGTTTTTTGATCGGCTGATTTGTAAATTCGAATGGTTTCAAAATGTTGACTCTGCTGCACTCTCAACAGCTTAAGTCGCATCAATTCAAGAATGGCAAGAAAGGTCACTATAATTTCCTGTTTGCTATTTAAAACAGTAAAAAATGATTCAAAGGTAACGCTATCTGATGAATTCAATATATCTAAAATATATTGCATTCGATCGGTGACCGACATTTCAGTAATTTCAATTTCGTAATCTTTTTCAAAAGATTTCGTATCTAAAATTTTCTGGTACGCCTGGAAAAGATCGAACACAGTCGCATCTACCAACTCGCGATTTTCAGAGCTTTCTTCTATTTCTATTTCACCACCACGGGAGAATACCTGCTGGCGGTCGTGTTCTTTCATTCGCAACTCAAATGCAGCATCGCGATAACGCTGATATTCGCGAAGGCGACGCATCAGTTCCGCGCGAGGGTCTTCCCCTCCTCCCAAATCAGCTTCCTCATCGGTTTCAGGAGCTGGCAATAATACTTTCGACTTGATCCGAGTCAGCTCTGCGGCCATGACCAAATACTCTCCCACCAGTTCCAAATTCATCTCCTGCATCATTTCAAGATAATCCATATACTGCCGGGTGATCTCTGCGATGGGGATATCGTAAATATCCATCTTTTGTTCTTTTAAAAGATGGAGCAAAAGGTCCAATGGACCTTCAAAGATTTTAAGTTTACATTGATAAGTCATTTAATTAACCAACGGTTTGTAAATTGCGATGCATTATAGGATGGTTTGTTTTTGAAAACACTTAAATTCAGGAAACACTTTTTATATCTTTTTATTTAATATCACCCCATTTGGATTGCAGCAGTGACAAAACCACCAGAGGCGCAGTTTCTGCCCGAAATATTCTGGGCCCCAATCCCAATGCATGAAAACCATAGCTGCGGGCTGTTTCAACCTCTTCTAGTGTGAAACCCCCTTCCGGGCCTATCAAGACACTCGCAGAGCTGGGCGCTGTTTCAGGATTAATATCCTTCAAACCTTTTTCCTTTTCCAGCTCCCAGAATATCAACTTCAAATCCGAATCGCTTGCCTGCTGACAAAATGTTTCCAGTTTGACAGCGCTTTCTGAAATTTTAGGAATGGAACTAAGACCACATTGCTTTGAACTTTCTTCCGCAATTTTTTTCCAACGAACAATCTTTTTACTACTATCGCTTTTTGTCACCGTGCGTTCTGTTATTAGGGGGCTTAAGGTATGCACACCCAACTCTACCGACTTCCTTACGATGACATCAAACCCGTTTCCTTTAATTATGGATTGCCCAAGATGAATCTTTAAAGGGGACTCCGTATCAATTTTTTCAGACAATAAGATTTCCCCTTTTATCGATTTGCTTTTCAAATCTGCAATCCTAACTAAATGGACAGATCCCTCCCCATCTAAAACCTGGATTTTATCTCCCGCTTTTAGCCGGAGAACTGTGCGAATGTGGCTGGCATCTGAACCTTGAAGGGTTACCAAGTTATTTGAAAAGTTTTCTTTTTCTGCAAAAAAACGATGCATTTATATAGCGGGTGAGCCCAATTGCAATAAATCTTCCAGCGAATGCAACTCAAAATCAGGTTCACTATCTATAGAAATATTTTTCCGCTCTCTGTTTACCCATGCACTTTTCATTCCCACATTTTGTGCTCCGATAACATCCAAGGATAAACTATCACCTACAAAAAGGATTTCTTCAGGCTCCAAGCTGAATCTCTCTATTGCCAATTCAAAAATTGAAGGATGGGGTTTCCTATAGGGAGTGTCAGAGGAATATATTGCGAAATCAAAGAAAGGTTTTAATCCCGTCACCTGCATTTCATTCTCTTTCATAAATCCTGGGTTAGTGGTATTAGATACCACTCCCATTCGCACGCCTATTTTTTTTAAAGAGTGGAGCACAGACATCACTTCTGGATATAATTTTCTTTCCGAATAAACTTCCAAATAATAGATCTCGAGAAGTTTTTTCAAAGTGATCTCCTGATTTAATGGGATATCAAATTGGCCTATTAATTTTTGAAGGACGGTTTCAAAGCGAGCTTCCTGATTTGTCGTGCGTGAATTTTCAATCATGGGATGGAAAATTTTTCTCGAACTGTCGAGAAACTCCTCAAAATCAGGCAAAGAAAAATTTTTGCTGCTTAGATATGTAAATACTTTTTGCAATGGTTTGCGATCATCTTCTTCACCCAAGTCAACCAATGTATAAGCCCAATCAAAGCCAATTCCTTTAAAGGGAAAATTCATTTCTTACCTGCTGTTATTGTAAAAAGAGAGGTAGGGTTTGGGGGAAGCATCGAACGGATTAAAAGGCTATAAACATATATAAATCAATTAGAAAACATGTTAACCAGAGGTCAACCTATGGACTGGTTTGTACCATATTAAAAACAATTATAGCGAATAGGAATCTTACCTTGACCTATTGGCTTGCTCACATAATAATACTAACATAATCAGTAAATAAGCTGAAACTAAAGGATGACTTGTTAAACCGATGATCCCTGATAATGTAAAAAAGATCCCGAAAAGTATTCGTTCCAATCAGGAGCTTATTCAGGAAGCTCTGGACTTGGGTTGTGAAAAAGCAAAAGTAGTTTTAACTCAAACCATTTCCTTGGCTCACTGGGCTACGCTTCATTGTCAGTTTGGTTGTTCGCAATATGCAAAACTTCTTACCTGCCCTCCTTGCACTCCCGATTCAGAAGAAATGGCCGAAATTCTCAATGAATATGAAAAGGCTCTTCTTATTAACGCGAATCCTGATGCTAACGTGCAAGAAATTGTTGTTCGTTTAGAAAACAGCTTCAAACAAAAGGGATATTATAAAGCCTTCGCTTTAGGTGCTCAACCTTGTGACCTTTGCAATCCTTGCACTGTCTCGACCCATTGTCAGTATCCAGAAAAGGCCCGCCCCACCCTTCAAGCATGTGGAATCGATGTAAAAACCACCGTAGATAAAAATGGCTGGACAGACCTTGCTCAGCACAAGCCCTGTTCCGAGTCTCATACCATAGGAATGGTCCTCCTAGGCTAACTTGTTTTCTAAATCCGGCCCTTTCACATATGAAAAACTTATTGATTTTATTGGTTTATCAAATTTTCATTTACACCTAATGAAGCAGGCGGTATAATAAAACACCAATTCAGGAGAGGACATATTTTATGAATTCCATCGAATCGTTGATGACCACACCCGTGATAAGTATTTATTCTGAAGCCACAGCTCAAGAAGCAGCCCAACTCATGAAGGAAAAAGGGATAGGCTCGCTTTTAATTAAGGGCTATGAAGGTTACGTAGGAATTATTGTGGAAAGAGATCTGGTTTACAATGTTGTGGGGGAAGGATTGAACCCAAGCACCACTCCACTATCATCCATAATGACCGAGTCTATTTTATCCATTGAAAAAAATGCCTCAAGTTTAGATGCTGGCATTCTGATGCTGGAATACAAAATCAATCACCTTGCAATAACTGAAAATGAAGAAATAGTAGGAATTTTATCGGTCAAAGATTTGGTGCAAAAGAAAGAAACTGCATAACAAGATTCCTTATTATTGTTTTGGCCAAGAAAGCGTTGTCCCCTTCCCCACGACTTTATTTAGTTCCTGAAGGTCCACCCCATTAATTCCTAAGAAATAAAGAATCAATTTTAAATCATGCAGATTGATACTGGCCTGTGCTTGGCGTTGAACAATAGGCTTTGCATTAAAGGCAATTCCCAAGCCTGCTTTCGCAAGCATTTTTATATCGTTGGCACCATCCCCTACTGCGACCACTTGCCGAAGCGAAAATCCCTCTTTTTCTGCAAGAGAAACCAATGCATTTTCTTTCGCTTGCGCATCAATGATTTCTCCTTCCAATTCTCCTGTGACCATGCCATTTTCAATCGTTAGTTGATTTGCAATACCATAATCCAATCCATAGCGATTACAAAGTTTTTCGATAAAAAAGTCGAAGCCGCCACTGACCAAAGCTATTTTATATCCCAGATGTTTTAAAATCCTTACCAAATTTTCAGCGCCAGAAGTGAGCGGCAGATTGTCAGAAAGCTCCTCCAAAGCAGTTACGGGTAGGCCTTTCAAAATACCAACCCGTTCTCTCAGGGCTGTTTTAAAATCTATTTCACCGCTCATCGCCTGACGGGTAATGTTGGCCATTTTTTCACCCTGTCCGGCAAGTTTACCTAATTCATCTATTACCTCGCATTGCAAGAAAGTCATGTCAGCATCAAAAACAATCAACCTTTTGTTGCGTCGGAAATAGGTTTCCTCTTGCACTGCGATATCAACTCGATAATGTTCTTTGAAACGTACCAGAGCATTTAAAACATCTTCTGTTGAATGAGCTTTGCTGGTTCCAATAACGAATTCCAAGACATGAATATCCCCCGAGTCCAGCTGCTCAATTCGCAGAATATTTATTTCAAGGTCAGCAAAGGTTTTCGTAATCTCCAAAAATGCTGTGGAAGGAAAGGTTGCACAAAGTAAGGTAACAACAGATCGATAGGGATAAGGAGCGTCCGTCTGAGACCCTTGCTGCCAGGGATAGATGGCTACCTTAAAATTTCTCTGCTCAGCATACTTTGCCAGAGCTTCTTTTAAGGGAGAGATTAAACTTTCATCGTCTTCATCAAGCAGAATAGAAAGATTGAGCATTCCATTAAAAACAAACTGCTTGATATCCACCACATTCCAGCCCACATCAACAATAAAGGCTAGAGTTTCAGCCAGGATACCTGGCCGATCTTGGGCTGTGACTTGGATATGTAGGGAGGATCGGGCCATACATTAAGCTTGCGGTTTGTACCGCCATCCTTCCCTTTTTTTACAGGTCCACCCATCATTGATCTGGAACGTAGAAAGGTTATCCAAAGTTTCAGAACTAAACAATGCGACTATGCCTTCGCCTTCTATCGGATTATCTTTTAAGTGGAGTCTTTTCAGTTTACTAAGAAATTTTGCCTTCGCCAGATTTTCTAAACCTCTATCACTGATACCATTTTTGTTTAAATTCAAATACTGTATATTTTCAAGCAAAGGGCAATCCACCAAATCTTGAACCCCCTTATCACCCAGATTATTGTCATCCAGATCAAGCCAGCTGACTTCTTTCATTTTTGGTGACTCCCATAACAACTTGGCTTCTTCAGGAGTAAGACCCTTGCCGCTCAACATCAATTGGTTGCCACGCAGGCGACCTTCAAAAATCATTTCAACGCTTTCAAATCTTGTTTCCTGAGACATACAGATCCCTCATGGGTTAACCCTTCAATATCGAATGAATTCTATAACATGAAACAATGCTGAACGGCAACCGTCTCTTAATATATGCTATGAGGTTCTTTATAGATTCATATCCCGTATTATTAGCATCTCTATCCCCTCATTTGCCTTATATAATATTTGACCTGACAATTCCCCACAAAAAAGTCGGGCATAAGAATAAAAGCAGCCTCTAAAAAATGGGATAAATCCGGGGATTGTCCAACATACTAATAATCCGTATACTGGCACAGCTAAATTTCTACCTACCAAATTTAACCCAGCTCCGGCAGGTATAAGTACCTTCACTAACATAAGCACAAAATTTAAAGTTCTAATCTTATATGACATAGCAGGAAAGCAAGACAGTAATCCTTTTCCTTTTCAATCCTTCCAATAGGGATTGAATAAACTCATCATCGTATTTATCACCAATTTCAAATATCCTTTGAATTTTCTCATCCCAATCAAGATGTTCAATCTGCTTTAGTTCTTGAAGAAACTCATTTGGAAAGGCCTCTTTGACCAAAGAAATGATTTTATGCATTTTAATCTTTGAGCCATACATTTTGGTCCAGTCGGGACATCCTTCTTTTACATATTTTTCATAAAACTCTGGCGATAAGGTTACACCTCTCTCATTGCATATATCTAACTCCTCAAGATTTGCTAAACAAATCTCAAGCAGTACGGGCAATCTGTGATCAAGTTTTTCCTGGTATGCGGGTTTTTCCATAACTCATCAATAAAGAGGCAAAATATAGACATACCAAACCTATTTTTAAAAGCAATAGTCATTTGGATGATTTTTTCGTATAAGAGTATGGGCCGAGCCAAAGGGCTTTGAAAACTGTTACGATTTTGTCACTTATTGCTCTTCTGCCCAATTATTCCCAACTTCAAGTTGACTGTTCAAATTTTATCCCTGAGACTATTTGATGATAGAAAATCAATTTTAGTGAGGTTTAGGGTGAATGGATTTAAATAAAAAATTATTGGTTGTTGATGACAGTCAGATCCAGTTGGTTGTTTGCGTTAACCAACTCAAGCAATTGGGCTTTGAAAAGATAGCAGTAGCTAAGGATGGGGGAAAAGCCTATTCCATCTTAGAAAAGGGTTCCATTGATGTGATTATCTCTGATTGGGAGATGCCCGAAATGGATGGGTTAGAGCTTTTAAAAAAGGTCAAAACTAACCCTTCCCTTCAGGGCATACCCTTTATAATGCTTACTGCCCACAAGGATGAAAAGTTGAATCAGGAAGCAATTCAATTTGGTGCTGCAGATTTCATCGTTAAACCCGGGACCCCTGATTTATTTAAAGAAAAGCTGAAGGCGATCATGTGACCATGCGATATTATTCCTTGGTCAGGTATGCAATTGTTTTTTCAGGGTTACTTGTTTTTGTCTTGATTTTACTGCTTCCAAAATCCTGGGCGCAGGTTGGGGCCAAGGTGGATGTCGATAAAGACCGATGGTTCAGTATTGGAGGAGGATTACGCACCAGCTTTGAGTCTGTTGAAGATGGTGCGCCCAATAAACAAAACCGTTCCAATACTTTTGACTTTGAAAGCTTTCGTCTTTATATAAATTCGCAAGTATATAAGGGAATTCAGTTTGAATTTAATACCCAAGGTGATGCTGGCGACAATGTTCGTGTTCTTGATGCAATAGCAAAAATTGATTTCACAAACTCCTTTAATATTTGGGCAGGCCGAATGACTACTCCCACTGGGAGATCCAATCTTAGCGGCCCCTATTTTTTAAATGTTTTTGATTTTCCTTTTGCCGAGGCTTACCCTAACCTGATTGTAGGGAGGGATGAGGGTGCCGTTTTTTGGGGTGTCGTTGATAAAGGGCGGCTCAAATATCAACTTGGTTTGTTTGAGGGGAAAACAGGTGGTTCGAATCAAGGGGACAGCCTTCTATACTCCGGACGATTAACCTATAACTTTTGGGATCCTGAACCTTCCATTTACTATAACAGCAGCACCTATTACGGAGCTATGGACGTCCTTGCTGTTGGGCTGGTAGGCATGTTCCAGGAAGACGGTGCTGGTACGTCTGCCAGTCAGGGTGACTTCCTGGGTTGGAATGTTGATTTGCTCATGGAAAAAAAATTGGGAAATGGTGGAGTTGCTACTTTGGAGGCAGCCTATTATAAATATGACCTTGAAGATACTTCTGATAGCGCTTTGGTTCAGGGAGATAGTTATTTTGTTACTGTCGCCTATTTATTTTCCAAAAAAACAGGGTGGGGACAATTCCAGCCCTTTTCTCGGCTTCAGAGTTTTGACCGAGCAGAATCTAATATTACAGGAAGTCGAGGAACACGTGATCGTTATGATGTAGGTCTCAACTATATTATTTCGGGCCACAATGCGCGGATTTCACTATTTTATGCCAATGAGGACCCTGGGGTCGATATTTTCAAGATCGGTTTTCAATTACAATTGTTTTAAAAATAATTCTTTTAGAATTTGAGGTTAGATAGCTTGTGAAAATCCCGATTGATCGTCGAACATTTTTAGCCGCTTCATCTGCATTTTTGGCGGAGCTGAGTCGCCCATACAAGATTTTTGCAGCTCAAACTGCGAAGAATTCTCCTTGGATACATCCAGGCGGGGTGATTAAAGTTGGATTTCTCTGGTCCTTGACAGGCGGTTTGTCTGTTATTGAAAAACCTTCGCGTGATGTGGGCCTGTTCTGGGCAGACGAAGTTAATAAAAATGGGGGAATCGCGGGATGCAAGATAGAGCCTGTTGTCTTTGATGCTGAATCTGATATGAAAACATATCGGACTGGAGTCAAAAAACTAATGCACGAGGATAAGGTATTGGCTGTGTTTGGTGGATTTACTTCAGCCAGTCGACGGTCGGTTATGCCCTTGGTGACGCTGGCAAATCACTTATTCTATTATCCTACGGTTTATGAAGGAAAAGAGTGCTGGCAAAACTTGATATGCACGGGTGCCCTGGCCAATCAACACTCATATGACCTTATTCCATATATGGTGAAGCATTTTGGGCCAAGAGGATACTTCATTGGTTCCAATTATGTTTGGCCTAAAGAGTCAAACCGAAATGCAAGCCGCTGGCTCAAAAATGCCAATGGTGAAAAGGTTGGCGAACAATATATGCCTTTGGGTCTCGGCAACTTTGAACCCATTTTAGAAGATGTTAAAAAAAAGAAAGCGGATTGGATATTTTTGACAGTGGTGGGTACCTCAGAGTTGTTTTTCAGGAAAGCTTATAGCAAGGCAGGTTTAACGCCGGACAAATTGCCCACTGCCGCCCTAACAACATCGGAAATGGAAATTAAAGCAATGGGCTATGAATATGGAGAAGGACATTATACCTCAGCTCCATACTTTCAAAGTATCAACAGTCCAACAAACCAAAAGTTTGTGGATGGTTTTCTTTCAAGTCCATATGGAGAAACCGGGGTTACTCATGCCAATATGGAAGCCACATACCTGTCCTTCCTGTTTTTCAAGAAAGCGGTTGAGAAACTGGTTTTAGAATCGGGGGAGTCATCTATAACACCTAAAAGCATCCGGGACTTTTCTGCAAATTTAAAGTTGTCCTCAATTGAGTCACCGCAGGGTGATATTCGTATGGATCCTAATAATTTTCATTGCTGGCTGACCCCTAAAATAGGTCGGTTCGACAGTGGTGGCCAGGTAGAAATAATGCATGAAAGAAAAGAGTTGGTTGAGCCAAAACCATTAATTTTATATCCCCACAGGGGAAAATGTCGTCCTGATGGTTTGCATTTGCCATCTGGAAAAATTGTTAAAGCGGCTTCTTAAATCTTTTATAGTCAAATGAGAAAAATATTAAATTACATAAATCAAATGTCGCTGGGGCAGAAGGTGATGAGTCTGATCATTGTTGAATTCATTTCTTACTCATTCATTACCACCAATGCGATCAAGCAAATTGATGTTGTCGGTCAAGAAGTCAGGCAAATGTCCGAATTATACCTGCCCCTGTTTTTAGAAGCCCAGGAACTCCATAAACATGTCCAGGATGAACGAATCAGTTTTATAAAAATCCTCAATGTGGGTGAACGGGTGGTTTATGACAAAGATGCTGAAACGACTTTCATTTTATCAAGGGAAAAGTATTTTGAATTTCAAGCTGAAGTAGAGAAGCATATAGTTGAAGCAAAAGATTTAATTGTGAATGCAGTGAATCATTCATTAAGAAAGGACAGTTTGATTCAGATACATAGTTCACCTATCCTTGAAGCTTTGAAAGAGATTAATCTGGCTGCAAAAGCCCAAAAAGTTTCAGCTAAACAAGTTTTTACCCATGTTGAAGACGGCTCTTTTCTGATGGGACTTGAACTCATGGGCAATGTTAAGAAAGCTGATGATAATCTTGTCGTTAAAATCAACGAACTCCTGCATGAGCTGAATATTTTAAAAGGTCTATCTGTTGCCTACTCGGAGCAAGTTCAGAATGATGCAGAAAGTTTTACTATTTTAGTGGCAATCATAACAATTGTAATTGGTATCACTGTTATTTTTCTTGTGGTCAGGCTGAATATAACAAAACCCCTCCACCTTCTTACCGGTACGATTGAGTCTTTTGATGCCTTAAAAAGTACTGAAAAATCCCCTGAGGAAGAGGAACTAATATCCCGTGGGGATGAATTAGGAATGGTCAGTCGAAGTTTTAACAAATTGAAGAATGAACTAGCCCAAACCACCAGGGAACTTTTTGAGGAAAAAGAGGGTTTAGAAAGAAAAGTGGAAGAGCGGACTCACAAACTTCAGGAGAGCGAGGAGATGACTCGTTCTGTTATCACTACTGCAATGGATGCAGTGATATTGATTGATCATGAAAATAAAATATTGGATTGGAATGCACAGGCCGAGATAATTTATGGTTGGGCCAAGGAAGAAATTTTGGGTTTAACCATTTCGGATTGTATTATTCCAGAGCAATATAGGGAAGCTCATATAAAAGGCTTTAAGCATTTTCTTGATACCGGGGAAGGGCCTGTACTAAATACCAGAATTGAAATCACAGCTCTTCGAAAAAGTGGGGAGGAATTTCCAATAGAACTTACAATTACTCCGCTTAAAATAGGTGACAATTACATTTTTAACGCATTTTCCCGCGATATTACAGAGCGCAAGCATGCCGAAGAAACTTTGCGGGAAGGGGAACAACGCCTGGTCCTGGCCCTGGAAGGGGGAAACCTGGGGTCCTGGGACGTAAATGTCGAGACTGAAGAAATGGTGGTGAATGACCGTTGGGCGGAAATGCTGGGGTATTCCTTGGAAGAAATCACACCGATCACGCAGAAAACTTGGGCTGATACCATCCACGTGGAAGACAGGGAGCGGGTCCTGGAGGTTGGACTGTCTTACAAAACGGGGATGAAGTCAAATTATGATGTGGAATATCGCGCCCTGACCAAAGATGGGGAAATTCGCTGGCTTTATTCACGAGGGTCGATCGTGGAACGCACAGGGGATGGAAAGCCGGTCCGATTAGTTGGAACGGTCATGGATATTACAGAGCGCAAACAAGCAGAGGATAAATTGCGCCAGGCCCAACAGGAAGCTGAATCTGCGAACCAGTCCAAAAGCGATTTCCTTGCCAACATGAGCCACGAGATTCGTACTCCCATGAATGCAATCATTGGCATGAGTGGTTTGGCAATGAAAACCGAATTAACCACCAAGCAGCATAACTATATTAATAAGATTCAAATTTCAAGCCATGCTTTGCTGAGTCTCATCAACGATATTCTAGATTTTTCAAAAATCGAGGCTGGCAAACTGGATATGGAAAACCTCAATTTTCATCTTGATGAAGTGTTGGATCATTTATCTACACTAACAACTTTGAAGGCGCAGGAAAAAGGATTGGAGGTTTTGTTTCAGGTTGGACGAACGGTGCCACGTTATCTTATAGGGGACCCACTTCGGTTGGGGCAGATTTTGACAAACCTAACTAATAACGCGGTGAAGTTTACAGAGCATGGGGAGATTGTTGTAAGAATCCAACTCTTGGAAGAAGAGAAAGACCAGGTTCGACTGGAGTTTTCTGTGAAAGATACCGGGATCGGTTTAACCGAGGAGCAGATAGACAAGTTATTTAAAGAGTTCAGTCAGGCCGATTCCTCCACCACCCGGAAATATGGCGGAACAGGGCTGGGACTCACCATATCCAAAAAACTTGTTGAGATGATGGATGGCAAAATCTGGGTGGAAAGTGAACCCGAAAAGGGAAGCCGGTTTATCTTTACGGCTGTTTTCCAAAAGGGAGTGGAGAAAGAGCGTAAGGTTTTGGCTGCTTCACAAGATCTGGCAGGAAAGCGGGTTCTTATAGTGGACGACAACCAATCGGCACTCGATGTATTAGAACATGCCCTTTTGTCATTCGACTTTGATGTTTCCTCAGCCTCTTCAGGCGCTGAAAGTATTTCCATGGTTGAAGATGCTGATACAGAGAAGCCTTATGATTTTATCATTATGGATTGGCAGATGCCTGAGATGAATGGAATCCGGACATCCGAAATAATAAAAACGCACCAAAAATTGAAGCATATCCCGAAGATCATTATGCTGACCGCCTATGGTCGCGAAGAGATTTCCAGGCAGGCAGAGGAAGTAGGTATAGATTCGTTTTTAGTCAAGCCTATGAACACCTCGGTTTTATTCGAAACCATTTTAGAAGTGTTCGGGGAGGATGTTGAAAGGAAGCATCGCAAGGAAGCTTTCCAGACATCATCGGCACAGGAAACCGAAGTCCTGGAAAAAATTCGCGGCGCGAGTATTTTGCTTGTGGAAGACAACGAAATCAATCAGGAAATCGCCAATGAAATTTTAGAGCAGGCGGGGTTCAAGGTCACTATTGCCAGCAATGGTTCTGAAGCAGTTGAAATGGTTACTCAAGCGGATTACGACTGCGTTCTCATGGATTGCCAGATGCCTGTTATGGATGGTTATGAAGCCACCCAAGCCATTCGTAAAGAAGAACGTTTTTCCTCACTCCCTATAGTTGCTATGACAGCCAACGCCATGCAGGGGGACCGCGAAAAGTGCCTCGATGCAGGGATGAATGATCATGTATCGAAACCAATCAACAATAAAGAATTGTTTTCCGCTCTGAAAAAATGGATTGAGCCTGGTGAACGCAGTGTTGATGAAGTTGTTTCGGCGCCACCAAAAATAGTTGAAGCAGAAGTTTCCTTGCCTGAACTGGAGGGTATCGATACCAAAGCCGGGTTGGCCATCGTTGGCGGCAATGAAAAACTCTATCGCAAACTACTTATCAAATTCCATCAAGATAACCAAAACTCCGTAGCAGAAATTCGTAAGGCACTGGAAACTGGAAACGCTAAACTGGCTGAGCGATTGACCCACACAGTTAAGGGAGTTGCCGCCAATACAGGAGCAAAGAATCTTGCCGCCGCTGCGGAGCCTCTTGAGTCAGCAATCCGCAAAGGTCAAGGCGAATTATTTGAACCTCTCCTGGATGACTTTTCAATAAACTTGGTTCAAGTCATAGGGTCTTTAAACATATTGATGACAGATGAAACTAAGGAACTAAAAGAAGAACTGGATTTGTCAAAAATAAAACTGCCTCAAGCACTTATCGATTCGATAAAAGCGGATACTAATGGCGGGATGTTAATGGAGCTGGATCAATATTTTTCTCAGATTGAAGCAATTGAACCCGATGGCAAGAAATTGGCTGAACAATTAAAAGAACTGGCTGATCAGTTTGACGATGAAGGTATATTAAAAATATTGGATGAAATGGAAAAGAATTAATTTTCTTAATATCGCAATCAAATGCAGCATTACTGTCTACACTTTGTCTACAGTTTTTTGTGCTAATAGGTTACTTCCCTGAGTGGACCTACCGCCTAAAACTTTATAATATAGCCTGGGAACCCTTGCCGTAGAAAATTATTTGGTCTCCCGGCCTCTCTCGCCGTACACAAAAATAAGATTCTTGGGGGCTGCATTTCAGCCAAAAATCCTCTTATTCCTTTTTATCCTGCTCTGAATCATCAATGTATTTTCGATTTTTTAAGGCTTCCGGCAAATAATCCTGTTCCACAAAGTTTCCTGGATAATCATGGGGATACTTGTAATCCACACCGTATCCATAAGCGGCCTTGGCGTCGCTGTAATGTGTGTCTTTCAAATGATCGGGAACCGGATAAGAATGTCCCTTTTGCTGGACATCATTTATCGCCTTATCAATAGCAGAAATAGCCGTATTGTCTTTTGGGGCTTTTGCAATATAAATGACTGCTTGCGCCAAAGGAATACGCGCCTCTGGAAGACCCAATCGGTCTATACACTCCGCTGCCGCTAAAGCGAGTAATAAAGCTTGTGGATCAGCATTGCCAACGTCTTCAGCCGCAGTAACCAGCAAACGTCGGGCAATAAAGCGAGGGTCTTCGCCTCCCGCTATCATTTTTGCCAACCAGTAAATAGCGGCATCTGGGTCCGAACCTCTTAAGCTTTTTTGAAATGCCGAAGCGTGGTCATAATGCTCTGTGCCCTTTTTATCATAAAGAGTCGCCGTTCTCTGGATAATCCCTTCCACTCGGGACAAAGAAACCTTTAATTCTTTTTTAGATAGCGCCACATCGTTTGCCGCTTCAAGAACATTTAAAGCACGGCGTGCATCACCATTAGCATGACTGACAATCAATTCCTGAGCATCTTCTTGAAGAGTGATCTTCGACTCGCCCAATCCATTTTCCTTGTCGGTTAGAGCGCTTAAAATAATATTTCGAATCGACCCTCTATCCAAAGTTTCGAGACGGAATATCTGACAACGTGATCGTAATGCTGGTATTACCTCGAATGAAGGATTTTCAGTAGTACTTCCTATCAATCTAATGGTTCCATTTTCTACAAAAGGCAATACAGCATCTTGCTGTGCTTTATTGAAACGATGAATTTCATCCAGAAATAAAATGGTTCTACTTCCTTTAACCTTCCAGATTTGGGTGGCAGACTGAACAACTTTTCTGATATCTGCTACCCCTGCATTAACGGCACTGATTTCATGGAACTCACTTTTTGTTAAGTTTGCAGCAATCCTTGCCAATGTTGTTTTTCCCGATCCGGGAGGCCCCCAAAGTATGAACGAAAGACCCGACTCAGTTTCAACAAGCTCTCTTAATGGCAACCCCTTTCCAATCAAGTGTTCTTGACCAAAATATTTCTCAAGGGTGCCTGGCCGCATTCGCGCCGCAAGGGGTGGCACAGGCGAGCTTTTCGTCAAATTAGTATATTCAGGAAAAAGTTCCATGTTATTCAACTAGATATCCCTCTGATTCAAAGAGCGGATACCGGACCTTAAAGGTAAAGAGGTTGTAATCCCCGTTAGAATAATGATCAAAGTATAGCAAATAGGAACATCAATACCGCCAATGGATTTAAAGAGAAATCTTTCATTTAAATGTACATAAACGGGTCTCGCTCCAAGCATCAAAATCAATCCGATAAAGCTCAATGCAAAAGTCATATAAACTACTCCCCCGGCATTAGATGATATTTCTGAAATATTTTCATAATCAAATTTTGGATAAAGACTTCCCAAGCCCAAGCCAAGTCCGGTCAAACCCAATGTAAGAAGAAACACCCCTATAATAGAAACATTCATTACATAATCATCCACTTCAAGCAAACGGTTCGATGCCACCACTAGTAATTCAGCGATCACCAATAAGGCTGGAAAGAACATCCAAAACTTGCAAGCAATAAACCCACGCATGCTTACGGGTTTGCTATATATCGACCAGAAACTCTTGCCCTCAATACTGGGAGAAGAATAAACAAACCTGGATATCAGGGCAGCCATAACGAACCCTACCAAACCAACATTGAGCACTGATACAACATCACGTAATACCCGGTTCTCCAAAGGTAAATGCATAATATTAAAAATATATACACAAACCAAGGCACATA
>Ga0114932_10000899_pt1 | contig 34980 bp, 31 predicted proteins | sample 2SBtaG_2_FD_87286 | JGI IMG/M metagenome (GOLD analysis project Ga0114932, IMG submission 87286) | Deep subsurface microbial communities from Kolumbo volcano to uncover new lineages of life (NeLLi) - 2SBTROV12_ACTIVE470 metaG | ecosystem: Environmental > Aquatic > Marine > Volcanic ...
ACCGCGCCATAAAGCGCGATATCGGCCGCGTTGCCGCCGCGTTTGCGGGCACGGAGTACGCCAGTGATGGCGCCCAGCGTAAATGCCGCCAGCGGGATCATCCTACCACCGGTTTTACGGAACGCGGCCTGAGCGAGCCGATTTCACGCAGGCGCGCCCGAATTTCCCGTTCGCTGGCAAAGCCGTACCGCGCCCAGCCCAGCGCATCCAGCCGCACGGTGGCGGCGGCGGCGTGGCGGCCCTCGGCGTCCAGCGCTTCGGCCTTGATCAGCAGCAAAGTTGCCAGCAACGATGCATTCTGCGCCCGGTTGGCGGCGCTCAGGCTGGAATTCACCAATTCAAGCGCGGTGCCGGTATCGCCGGTCGAAAGGGCAAAGGCCGCCAGTTGCAGCGCCACATGCGCGGTGTGGATATCGTCCTTGCCGAAAGCCTCGGTGTAGACGCTGTAGGCGCGCGCGAAACTTTCCGACGCGATGTCGGGCTCGATGCCCAACGCCAGCCGGCCTTGGGCGAACAGGCCGAACCCCAGCCGGTTGTCGTGCCAGCCGGCCTCTTCGGCCATGGCGACCGATTTTTGCGCGCTGGCAAGGCGGCGCGATTGCGTGCTGCGCGGACCCAGCGCCGCCCCGACGGCATCGATCCACTGGCGCGGCGACTTTTGCAACTTGTCCGACGCAAGACCGCGTCCCGCCGGATTGACACGGTCCAGGATCGCGGGCAGGGCCGCGGCGACCGCTTCGCGGGTCATGCCGGTCTTCAGCGATTTGCTGTAATGCACCTTCAGAATCAGCATGTCGAACGGCGACAGGATCGTGTTGAGATTGTCGTCGTTGTAAACACTGTCGGGCAGCCGATAGATGTCGTTCAGTGGCCCCAGCGCCTGGGCGATTTCTTCGTGCAGGCAATCCCGCGCTTCCTGGGGGGATACGTCCTCGGGAATGAAGACGGTCACGCGCTCACGCTTTGCAAGCGTGGTCCAGTCCAGCGCCCCGGAACGACGGTTCTTGCGAAATTCGTCCCAGTTTCGCACGCGCGGCACCACGAAACAGGCGGCGTGAGGCACGGTGCGTTGCAATTTCCGCTGTGGCAGCGTTGCGACCACGATGTTGGCCTCAGAGCCGGTTTCGATCTGCCGGATGTCGATCCCGGCCTCATTGCGGAACCGGGTCAGCAGGTCGGCCAGATCGCGTTGGAACAGGGCCGGCCCCTGCTGGGCCAGTGCCAGCGTGACCGGCCCCTCGAAGCGCGACAGGTGCTCGATCTTTCGGCCGCTTTCCATTTCGAACGATAGTTCCAGAAAATCCCGCGCGATGTCGGCATTTGCGCGCGCCAGCGTGACCGGACCGGTCGCCGCGGAAAAGGTTTTCACCGGCGGCAGGGTGGTCGGCAGCGGATCGGCACGCGAAGGCAGCTCGGTCAGGGGCCCGTTGGTACATGCCGCGGCGAAAAGCAGGGCGGGGATCAGAAACCAGCGCATCCTTCAGGCCCTGTTATAGCGGATCAACGGCGTCAGCGTGCCGATCCGGTCGTATAAATGCCGCGCGGTCTTGTTGAATTCCTCGGTCAGCCAATAGACCGCTGGCGCGCCCGCCGCGTCTGCCGCGGCATAGACCGCCTGGATCAACGCTCGCCCGACCCCCGTGCCGCGAACATCAGGATCGGCGAACAAGTCCTGCAAATAGCAGACATTTTCGATTTTCCACATATTTCGGTGATACAGGTAATGGACCAGCCCCACACAGCGCCCGTCCAGTTCCGCGATCATGCCGTGAAAATCGTGTGCGTCGTCGCCCAACAGACGCGAAAAGGCCGCTTCATAAATCTCGTCCGGTAATTCTGTCCGGTAATAGGCCAGATAGGCCATCCATAGCCGCCGCCATTCGGCTTCGTCCTTGGCCGTGATCGGGCGGATGACGAGGCCGCTCATCTTTGCCCCCGCGCCATGAAGGCGAGGCGTTCGAACATGTGAACGTCCTGCTCGTTCTTCAGCAACGCCCCGTGCAGTTTCGGCAGCGCGTTGTTGCCGTCGCGGCGCAGGTCCGCGGGGTCCAGATCCTCGACCAGCAGCAGTTTCAGCCAGTCCAGCACCTCGCTGGTCGATGGTTTCTTTTTCAGCCCCGGCGTTTCGCGGATTTCAAAAAACTGGGTCAGTGCCTCGGTGACCAGCGCCGGTTTGATGCCCGGGTGATGCACATCGATGATTTGCCGCAGCGTTTCTTCGTCGGGAAACCGGATATAGTGAAAGAAACACCGCCGCAGGAACGCATCCGGCAGTTCCTTTTCGTTGTTCGAGGTGATGATCACGATCGGGCGCTGGCGGGCGCGAACCGTTTCGCCGGTTTCGTAGACAAAGAAATCCATCCGGTCGAGTTCCTGCAACAGATCGTTGGGAAACTCGATATCGGCCTTGTCGATCTCGTCGATCAGGAGCACCACTTTTTCCGGCGCATCGAACGCCTGCCACAGCATACCCTTCTTGATGTAATTCCTGACATCGTGGACCTTTTCCTCGCCCAACTGGCTGTCGCGAAGGCGGGAAACCGCATCGTATTCGTACAATCCCTGCTGGGCCTTGGTCGTGGATTTCACGTTCCATTCCAGGATCGGCAGTCCCAGGCTGTCGGCGACCTGACGGGCCAGTTCGGTCTTGCCGGTTCCGGGTTCGCCTTTCACCAATAACGGGCGTTCCAGGGCGATTGATGCGTTTACGGCAACAGTCAGGTCGGCGGTTGCGACGTAGCTCTCGGTACCGGTAAATTTCATAATGCCCTTAAGCCTCTAGCGATTTTTTTGTGTTGTTGTGCGCCGCGACTTTAGCACGGCATCACGAAGCTGCAAGATGCGCATTTGACGGGGTGACAAAGCGCGCGCGTTTCTGTAAGCGAAGGCGCAATGACCCCCGGATTTGGGCGCAACCGCCGCCAGGAGAGTCGTCGCGTTCAACGAGTTTTGGGGATTTGGCATGAAAGCACAGGCAGTTTTGGAAAACGGCTACGTACCCTCGGACTCCGAACCGTTCATGAACGACCGGCAGCTTGAATATTTTCGCAACAAACTGAACGACTGGAAAACCGGTATTCTGGCCGGCAACCGCGACACGATCGAGGGAATGCAGGCCGGAACCCGCAACATTCCCGACGTGGCCGACCGTGCGTCCGAAGAAACCGACCGGGCGCTCGAACTCAGAACCCGCGACCGTCAGCGAAAGCTGGTGTCGAAAATCGAAAGCGCGCTTCGCCGGATCGAAGATGGGTCGTACGGATATTGCGAGGATACCGGGGAACCGATATCGCTCAAGCGGCTGGATGCCCGCCCGATCGCGACCCTCAGCCTTGAGGCGCAGGAACGGCACGAGCGCAAGGAAAAGGTCCACCGCGACGATTGATTTTGCCGCAGTCGGACGAATTGCATACGCCGGGGCTTCACGGTTCCGGTGTTTGGCGCCTATAGGGTCTTAATGGCGGTCAAGGGCAACAATATCACCATACTGGGCGCGGGTATCGGCGGGCTGACGGCGGCCATTGCGCTGGCGCGGCGGGGCGCGCGGGTCACCGTCTTGGAACAGGCCCCCGAACTTGCCGAGGTCGGCGCCGGGATCCAGATCACCCCGAACGCGACCGCGGTTTTCGAGGCGCTGGAACTGGGGCGGCGTATTCGCAAGATCGGGATCGCCCTGGAATCCGTGGTTCTGCGCGACTACCGGCGGGGCCGGCGGGTCGTGAACCTCGACATGACCGCGCCCCGGCACGACAATCCGAACCCCTATCTCCTGATCCACCGCGCCGATCTGATCGCGTTGCTGGCCGCGTCGGCCAAGCGCTATGGGGTAACGCTGTTGCTGGGGAAAACGGTGACCGGCGTTGCCATCGGATTTGATCAGGCCACGCTGCCGGTCGAAGACGGGCCCCAGCGGACCACGAAATACCTGATCGGCGCGGATGGCATCCGCTCGCTGACGCGACAATCGCTGAACACCCGCGGCAAGCCCGATTTCACCGGCCAGATCGCGTGGCGGGCCACCGTGGATGCGCGGTATCTGCCGGTCTATGACATGCCGGCACAGGCGAATGTTTGGATGGGGCCGGGGCGGCATCTGGTGACCTATCCGCTCAGAGGCGGACGCCTGATCAACGTCGTTGGCATTCAAGAGCGCGATACCTGGGCCAGCGAGGGCTGGAACCACCCGGACGATCCGGCAAATCTGCAAGCGGCTTTTGCCGACTGGGCCCCCGAAATCCGGCGGCTGCTTTCGGTCTGCGAGAACGTCCATCTATGGGGTCTTTTTGCCCATCCCGTTGCCGGCACGTGGTCACAAAGCGGCGCCGTCATCCTGGGCGATGCGGCGCATCCGACCCTGCCGTTTCTGGCACAGGGCGCCAACATGGCGATCGAGGACGCCTGGGTTCTGGCCGAGGAAATGGATGCCCATGACGACGTACAGGATGCCTATGCCGCGTATCACAAGCGCCGCGCGGCGCGGGTCCGGCGGATCGTGCGGGCCTCGCGCGGCAATGCGCGGATCTATCACCTTGCGTCGCCTCTGCTGCGGCTGGCGGCGCATCAGGCTATGCGAACCGGCAGCCGGTATTTTCCGGAACGCATGGTTGGTCGGTTCGACTGGCTGTACGGACATGACGTGACCGCCGGGCGCTGAGACCGATGGTTCGCTGCCCGGAATCTTGGACGATCGAACGCAACGTCTGAGGCCCTCATCCCGCCGGCCCGAATACCCGAACCACGTCTCGTGGCGGATATCGGCCTCACATCCGACGCTCAAGACCGGCCGATCGGCCAGGGAAGACGCAATCCGTTTTGAGTGGCAAAGGTTTGGCCGGGACAATGTGCCCGCCACTTGCGCCCGCTCACCGCGCGACGGCCCGTGATTGCGCGGCTCTGTCGCCAGTGGTGAATAGGTCCGCCGGAAAGGCAGAACCGTTCTTCAGAGAAAGGTCGGACTTTGGGTCGGGTGGTACCATTTGATCCATAAAGCAAATTTCCAGCGGATCGGACCGAAGGATTGGAACCACCAGAGGTCGCAAAGCTGGTGCCACTGCGCCGCCCGGCTCAGGCGCCTTGCGCGGCCGCGTTCGCGTCGATGAAATCCAGCACCAGCGGTCGGATATTGGCCCGCCACGCGTTGCCGGAAAAGATGCCGTAATGTCCGGCACCGGGCTCCACATGACTGGCTTTCATGGAATCCGGCAGACCGGTCAGCAGGCCCAGCGCCGCGATGCATTGGCCGGGCGCCGAGATGTCGTCTTCGCCGCCCTCGACCGTCTTGACCGCGGTTCTGGTGATTTTGCCGATGTCCACCGCCTTGCCGCCGATTTCAAACCGGTTTTCGGCGATCTCTCGTCCTTTGAAAATGCGCTGGACCGTTGACAGATAAAATTCGGCCGTCATGTCCATCACCGCCAGATATTCGTCGTAAAACGTGTTGTGACGATCGTGATCCGCGGCCTCGTCCCGCGCGACCGCGCCGATCTGATCGGCAAAGGCGCGGGCATGGGTTTGCGGGTTCATCGACAGAAAACCGGCCAACTGAACCGCGCCCGGATATACCGGCCGGCCGAACCCCGGATGATTGACCCCGACCCGTTGGATGGCAAGATTTTCGAGCTGGCCCATCGTGACACGGCGGCCGAAATCGGTAACCTCGGTCGCCGCCGCGTCCGGGTCGACCGGCCCCCCGATCAGGGTCAGGGTCCGGGGCTGCTCCGCCGGGCTGTTTTCCGCCAGCCATGCGGTCGCCGCCAATGCCAATGGCGCGGGCTGGCACACGGCGATGACATGGGTATCGCGGCCAAGTTCCCGCATGAAATCAACAAGATACAAGGCAAAATCCTCAATATCGAACTTGCCCTCGGACACCGGGATATCGCGGGCATTGTGCCAGTCCGTCACGAACACATCGCAATTGGGCAACAGACTGATCACGGTCTTGCGCAGCAAGGTCGCGTAATGGCCCGACATCGGCGCAATCAGCAGAACCCGGCGTTTCGCCGGATTGGGGCGATCGACGCGGAACTGGATCAGGTCGCCAAACGGGCGGCGGATCACTGTCTCGGTGCTTACGACGTATTCGCGCCCCGCCGTCACGACCGATTCAATACCCCAGTCGGGTTTGGCAATGATGCGGGCAAAGCTACGTTCGGTCACGTCGCCGAAAGCAGCGAACGCCTTGGGCAGGGGGCTGGCGGTAAGTCCGAAAGCCGGGTGCGACCAGAACGCCTTGGCGGTCGCGCCCAGCCACTCGCCGCCCTGGCGATAACTCTCAAACATATCGTAGGTTGCAAAGTTCTGGTTCATGGTTTTTAACCCGCCTCAACTCGCCTGTGGCCGGTCAAAGCCTATCCGCCTTTACACGGGATGTGTGTAAGCGCGTATAATGCACATGCAGAATGCAGGAGCAATTGGTTAAAATGCCCGCAGGAAATGTGAACCCGGAAAGCAACATGGCGCTGCTGAACGCCAATATCGAGCGGATCGAGGAACTGACCCAGCGGCTGGTTCACGCATTGGCCAACCAACGGGAAAAATCACAGGCGCTCGAAGGGCCGGGGCAAGAGCTGTATATGAAAGCCGCGGCTGCGTATTTTGCCGAAATGATGGCCAATCCGTCGAAAATCCTGGAGCAGCAGGTCTCGTATTGGGGCAAATCCCTGAAGAATCTGGTCGAAGCGCAGGAAGGGCTGGCCAGCGGAAAGGCCCCACCACCGGGTGATGGCGCGCCGGACCGGCGGTTCCGAAGCGAAATGTGGAACGCAAACCCGTATTTCAATTTCATCAAACAGCAATACCTGATGTCGTCCGAGGCGATCGAAAAGGCGATCGAGGGTCTGGACGAACTGGACGACCGGGACCGGCGGCGAGTCAATTTCTTTTCCCGCCAGATTGTGGATCTGATGTCACCGGCCAATTTTCTGGGCTCAAACCCCGAAGCCCTGGCCCGCGCGGTGGAAACAAACGGGCAATCGCTGGTGGACGGGTTGGAAAATCTTGTACGCGATGTCGAGGCGAATGACGGCACCATCGCCGTAACCCTTTCGGACCCCGACGCGTTCGAAGTTGGCGGCAACATTGGCGCCAGCGCCGGTTCGGTCATTTACCAGAATCGGATGTTCCAGCTTATCCAGTACGCGCCGTTGAGCGAAAAGGTACACCGGACTCCCTTGGTGATCTTTCCGCCGTGGATCAACAAGTTTTACATCCTCGATCTCAAACCCCAGAACAGCCTGATCAAATGGGCAGTCGAACAGGGGCACACGGTTTTCGTGGTTTCCTGGGTCAACCCCGATGCCGGTTTCGCCGATGTCGGCATCGACACCTACATCACCGAGGGATTTCTGACGGCCATTGCCGAGGTCCGAAAAATCACCCGCGAAAAACAGGTGAACGTGATCGGCTATTGCATCGCCGGAACCATGTTGTCGGCAACATTGGCCTATTTGGCCCGCAAAGGGGATAAATCGGTACGCTCGGCCACGTTTTTCACGGCACTGGCTGATTTCACCGATCCGGGTGAAACCGGGGTTTTTCTGGAACCGGATTTCCTGGGTGGCATCGAAAAAGAGGTGGCCGACAAGGGCTATCTGAATTCCTTTTTCATGCAGCGGACGTTTTCCTATCTGCGGGCCAATGATCTGGTCTATGGCCCGGCGATCAAATCCTACATGATGGGCGAGGCCCCGCCGGCGTTCGATCTTTTGTACTGGAACGGCGATGGCACCAACCTGACCGGGCGGCTGGTGCGCGAGTATCTGCGGCAATTCTGCGTGGACAACGAACTGTCCGAGGGTCGGTTTCAGGTGCTGGGCGAGACGCTGAACCTGAAAGACATCAAAACCCCGATCTGCGCGATTGCCTGCGAGACCGACCATATCGCCAAGTGGCAGGGCTCGTTTCTGGGGCTGAACAAGCTTGGCGGAACCAAGAAATTCATACTCAGCGAAAGCGGCCACATCGCGGGCATCGTGAACCCGCCGAGCCGGAACAAGTACGGCCATTATACCAACGACGCCCGAATGGTGACGCCCGAAAGCTGGAAAGAGGCTGCCGAGTTCCACGCGGGTTCATGGTGGCCACGTTGGGAATCATGGCTGGCCGGGCGTGCTGGCGCGATGATCGCGGCGCGAATTCCCGGTGATTCCGGCCATCCGGTGATCGAACCGGCCCCCGGCAGTTACGTGACAGCCAAGCCAAACACCTGATAAATAGCGGTTTCGAAAGTTTTTGCTGCATTGCAGCATTAAGGGCTTGAAATGCTGCAACGCAGCATATATCTCCGGGCCAGACGAAAAACACATCCCAGATGGAGACCGAAAATGACCAAGAACACGTTTGAAAACCCGTTCGCCAAACTGTTTAACGACCTGCCTGTCGACATGAACGCTTTCGCCGACTCGTTCAAAAGCGCGGGCGCGCTGAGCGAAAAACTCTCTCGCGTTGCGTTGGGTGCAGCCGAAAAGAATGCGGAAATCTCGAACAAATGGACCCGGGAAACCCTTGCCAGGCTGACGGTTGCTTCCAAAGCCCCGTCCGAACCGACCGACTATTCCAAAGCCGCTACCGACTTTGCTTCGGCATCGGTCGAGGCGGCGTCGGAACATGTTGCGGCTTTTGCCGAAGTTGCGAAAAAGGTTCAGATGGACACCGTTGAACTGATGCTGGCTGCTGGCAAAGAGGCCCAGGCCGAAGCCTCGGCAGTGGTCAAGAAAGCCACGGTCGAAGCGACCGACGCCGTGAAAAAGGCAACCGCGAAAGCGGCCTGAATCACCATTCCTCCCAGTTGGTGATGACCGGGGCGGGCTTGCGAAAAGCTCGCCCCTTTTGCGTCGAAGCGAGATGCAAGCAGATTTGGCCAACGCCCTCGGGTGAAGAACGCGCGTCGACATTTTCGGACGGGGGCGTGCCGAAGATATCCTATATTATCTCGTAAATACATGGTCTTGGAAGTTGGTCGCTAAAGTGACTAAAATATTTTAATCACGCGGATTCCGGGTATCGAATCCATCACATCCGACACCCCAGAAAGTGCCCAGCCGCGCAGAGCGCGCGCTAAGACCCGAACCCGACCTGAAACTTTGTCCCTTGCTGCAGGCGCAATGCCGCACTAGCATTGCTGCGTTGCAACAATGGGAACCGCGATGCCGGAACGTCCATCACCCTTGCTGATCAAACGCTATGCCAGCCGCAGGCTCTATAACACCGAGACCAGCGATTACGTGACGCTTGAAGATATTGCCGGGTTCATCCGCGCCGGGCGCGATGTTCAGATTGTCGATCTGAAGACCGGCGACGATCTGACCCGCCAATTCTTGTTGCAAATCATCACGGAACACGAAAGCAAGGGCGAAAATGTCCTTCCGATCAATGTGTTGACGGATCTGGTGCGCAGTTACTCCGATCAGGCACAAAGCATCGTCCCCGATTTTCTGGCGCAAAGCTTCGAGATGCTGAAGGCACAACAGGCCGGGTTGGTCGAAAGCATCCAAAACGCGATGCCCGACCCGATGGCACCTTTCGGCGGGCTGGAAGGCTGGCAGAAGAAACAGCAGGAATTCATGGCGGCGATGCTGGGAAACTGGGGTCCAAATCAGGTCGAGGAAGAGCCAAACGAAGCCGAGGATCTTGACGCGATCAAGAAGCAACTGGCTGAACTGCAGGAAAAGCTCGCGAAATTGTAGCGCTGCACAAAAGGCACGCTATGGGTCGCTCGGGCCCAGGTGCAAAAACCGGGTTTCCGACACGACGCCAACGCGATCTTTTCCGCGATGCCCGTGACCCCGCACACCGGCCGGTCGCAATGTGCCGTTGACCCTGCGAACGCAGCGCACCAAGGGCGAGGCCAATACACGCAAAGCTCGAATCACTCGTCTGGCGGTCAAGACGTGTAGGACCGGAAATAACATGTTGATAAATAGCCGAAATATCGGAGTCACTCAGATATTTGGCAATAAACCGAGGGTGATTTCAGGGCGATCAGAATCGAAAATGATTTGCGCCACGGTCGGTGGGCGCGTCCACGAAAGCCCGGCTCAAACCGTCGCACGGTCCTTCAGCGCGCCGAGGATGTCGCGGGCGTTGTCCAGCGTTTCGGCGCGAATGCCGGCGCGTTCGTACCGGCGCGACGGATGCACCTGGGCCGGTGGCGTTGGCGTGGTCTTCAGGCCCAGCGAAGCGCCGAGTGCGGCCATGCTGGCGGTGGGTGCCTCGCAAAATCCGTCATAGTCGAAAAACACGGCGCGGGTCCCGGGCAGGGTGGCGACTTCGCCGTAGACCGCGCTCCAATACCGGACCAGATAATCCGCCGTCACCTCGGTGGGCGCAACGACGCCCGGCGCTGCGAATGGCTTGAAAAACGGCCCGAATTCGTGGTGGCCGAGCCACGCCATATATTGTGCGTCAAAGGGATTGGCGCGATGCCCGTCAAGGAATTTCCGGTGCTGCGCCAGCGTGGAACCCGCGAAATTAACCGGGTCCCGAAACGGAATCAGCACGCGGGCCGACAGCGCGCTTTCCAGCAGCGCCGGGATACGGGTGACGTTGTTGTTGTTCTTGGAAAGATAGCGCCCGGCGTCTCCGGCCTGCACCACGCTGGTCATGAATCGGCGGAACTGGTTCAGGTCCTCGGCGCTGACTTCCAGGTTCCAGGGTAGCAACCCGTTGATTTTGCTGGGGTCGCCGATGGCGCGCCAGAACACCTCTTCAAACGCTTCCTCGCTTTCGAACGAATGCGTCATGCCATCGCCATGGGCGCGTTCCGCCGATATCGCCGCCTTGCGGTGCTGTTTCGACTTGCCGGACCACAGGTTTGGTGCAAGCACGAAAGGCATATGCCGATAGGTCGAGGTAGAAAACGCGCCGGTTGCCATGAGGCGGTTCAAAAGCAGGGTCGAACCGGACCGCGCCAATCCACAGACAAAGACCGGTGCCAGGGCATCCACGTCGCATTCATGGCCCTGCCATTTCTGGTGCTCCATCTGCATGGTCGCGCGCAGGATCGCCGGCGAGCCCAGCGCCACGCGGTGCAGCAACCGCGAGAAATATCCGTATTCAGCGGAGGACACGGCGCCGCGCCAGAACGTAACCGATGGCGACCAGCACCGAAACGACTTGCAGGTCCGGCCGCAGGATCGTGGCGGCGAGCGTCGCGCCCGTTTTCAGCACGCCAATGCCGGCCGCAATCGTCAGAACGAACCCGCCGAGCGCCATCGCGATGATTGCGAACAGTTTCAGCGTGTCCCCCAGGGTCGCGGCGGCGGCCCGGGCCATCTTTTCCTGTTTTTCGTCATCATCCATCGCCTTGTCGGCCATCAGCGAAGCGGATTGCCGCATGGTCGCGCTCCAATGCGCCAGCGACTCGCGGAATCTAAGACGCATGACCAGCTCGACCGCCAGAAGCGTCGCCGGAACGGCCAGAACAAGCGCGGTGTCAGGTATCATCGGGCGCGACCTCCTTTGCGGCGGGTTTGGCCCGCGTGAAAATCCGCTTCACCGGCATCCAGACGAACGCGAAAAATGCCAGCACCAGCGAAAGGAACAGCCCGGCGATCACGCCAAAGGCCCCCAGCCCCAGACCGGGGCCGACATAGGCCTGCGCCGGAACGGCGAACAGTGCGAAAACAAGGGCGGGGATCAGGATTCTTGGTTGCATGATGGAAACTCCTCAAAATAGTCCACAGGCAGGGCGATGGCTTCGGAAACCAGCGCGCGCAGCCCCTTTTGGTCGTCATAGGTATTGACGAATTCGAACACGACGCGCCCGGTTTCATCGACTTCAAAAACCCGGCCCTGTTTGGACGACGTGACCATCAGGTCACCTTCGAACGCCTGTGCCTTGCCGCGATTGATGGTGAAAAAGTCATAGTCCGCACCGTCCAGCACTGTGGTCACCCGATTGGTCGCGGGATCGATCCTGATCAGCTTGCTGGGCGGATTGTCCCAGCGGTTGTCAAATATCATGATCGTGCCATCGGCCATCCAGTCCGGATCGTGCTGCTGCTGCGAGACCCCCTGCCGCCACCACTTGACCTTCAGATCATCGGGGTCGAACACGAAAATCAGGTTAAGTGCGCGAAAGGAAACCAGCAGGTCTCCGGCATTGAACATCGGGAAGGCGGCGGCCATTTCGGGCAACAGCGGTTCCACGTCGTTGACATGAAACGGATCGCCCAGCCACTTGCGCCCTTCTGCGTAATGTTCGCTGCGTGCCGAGAAAATGCCCAGATCGGGATTGGCGGCGATGATATCCCCCATCGAGATCGACTGCACGATTTCGCCATTCGCCGGATCGATCCGGTCGAACCAGTTGGGCGGGCCTGCGGGCATCCACAGACTGCCGTCGGCGTCGGCGGCGATCGAGTGGTTGTGATCGCGGTTCGCCGGGTTCGACCAGATGTATTTTCCGCAGGCATCGACCTTGTTGACCGATGTCCCGAAATCGAAAATGAACGTGACCGCGCCATCCGGGTCGACATGAACACCGTGCGGGTAAAGCCGGATATTCGGTTTGCTTTCAAGCAGATCGGGGTTTTCCGACAGGGTCCAGCGATGGGCGACCTTGCCGTCCTCGTCGATCAGGATCGCACCGTGCAGCCCGTCGGTAAAATCGAAAACTCCATAGATGAAGGTCAGTTGTTTCTGCCGCTCGGGCGCGATGAAAATGTGCGGCGACTGACGCCGTTCGCGCAATCCGGCAATTTCCAGCGGCACAAATCCGGCCCCGGTCGGCGCGCCGCCGGCATCGCGCGTCAGCAAACGGTACGGGGTGCGGCCCATGTCATTGGCGACCCGCTCGCGCAGGTTGCGGGTCTCCCAGCGGTTGTCGGCGACGTACTGGTACAATTCCACGATCGCCGGCGCGGGCCAGATCGCAAACATCATCGATGCCACGCCCGCGCCGTAAAGCGCGACGACCAACAGCCAGATTTTGAGCAGAGTCTTCATGCCTGATTATTGTTGTGTCTCTTGTGAGACGTTGTTTTATTGAGCCGACTGCAACGACTTGGGCCGGACCGTAAAGTGAAACGTGACCAACTTCAACAATTGTCTGCGCCCGTGATTTTCCTGGAAAATTCGCGATGAAAGGCGCTTTGCGCGTCACATTCGGTGGATCGGGTTTCGACCGCCGGGCCGATCTGCGCAAGGATCCGCAACATCTGGATCATCTGCTGGACGAGGAATCTTCGCACGTTCTGCCGGTCTGGCGCGGCAAGCCGCTGATCACCGGTCAGAATGGCGACCGGCTTGGCCTGCTGCGCGCGGATCACCCCGTCTTTGCCGATGCGCCAGACCGACCGGTCTTTCTGGGGCTCGGCGATGGGGCCGCGATGTTCGCGCGGGAAGTGTCGGCCTGGGCCGGGCCCTTGTCCGATATGTCGGCAATCGGCGCGTTCATCGATGACAGCGAACAAACGCATCCTTCGCTGACCAAAGACCATCGTTTTGCCGAGCTGCGCCAGATCATGACCCGCCTCAGCGCGCGCGATGCGGAACTGGCGGCAACCGCGAAAGGGTTGTTCGAATGGCATGCGGCGAACGGGTTCTGCGCGCATTGCGGTCACCGAACCGACGTAACACAGTCGGGTTGGCAGCGCCTGTGCGCCGCTTGCGGCCGTCAGCATTTTCCCCGCGTCGACCCGGTGGTCATCATGCTGATCACCCACGGCAACGATCTGCTGATCGGCCGGTCACCCGCTTGGCCCGACGGCATGTATTCGCTGCTGGCGGGGTTCATGGAGCCGGGCGAAACCATCGAGGCCGCCGTGCGCCGCGAAGTATTCGAGGAATCGGGGATCATCGTTGGCGACGTCAGCTATCTGGCGGGCCAGCCGTGGCCGTTCCCCGCATCGCTGATGATCGGCATGCGCGGGACGGCGCAAAGCACGGAAATCACGCTGGATCCGGTCGAACTGGAAGATGCGAGATGGGTCAGCCGCGAAGACATCGCCGACGCCTGGGCTTCCAGATCCACCACCCTGATCGCGGCACGCAAGGGCGCGATTGCGCATTACCTGATCAGGAACTGGTTGTCAGACACGCTCGATTAGGGCAAATCTGCCGGAACGCAATGGTGCAGTCCGACGGGCCAGAAAGCGATGCAATGAACTTTACCGGCAAGACCGCCATATGCGCGGGCCAGGTCGAGGCCTTCGGCGCCTTCACCGATTTCGACGCAACCGCCGAACTTGCGCGCGCCAGCGGCGCGGAAATTCGGCGTCTGGATGACTTGGCGCCGGATGCGGAAGGTGCGCGCTGGCAGGTAGAGTTTGATCTGCGTGGCACGCCGCGAACCGGGGAACTGCAGTTGGTGGAAGTCGTGGCACCGGAAAAATTGCGATTCAAATCACGGACCGACGGATTTGACGCCGACATCGTGCTGGAATTTGTCCGGATTTCGCCGGTAGAGACCCGCGCGCTGATCACCGCCGAGGTCGCCGCAACCAAACTCAAGACCCGGCTGCTGTTACAGACCGCACATTTTGCCAAGGCCCGGCTTGACCGGAGTTTCCGTAAAGGCTGGCGGCGGATTGGCCGTACGATCGAAGCCCGGCTTGTCGCCACCTGAACGCGCGCAAAGGCCGTTTGCCGCGGGTTGCCAACACCCCAGCATGCCCCCCGGGGCATTTGATTTCTGTTTCAAAAACCCGGGACCGCTGCGCCGTTTTTTGCGCGAACGCCGTCAGATGAAGCCGGTTTTTTGGCGATATAACAAGCTGTTGCGCGACAATCCATTGGTCTAGAGGGCTAGACGACCGGGCGATCGGACGGCTAACCGACGCAAGGGCTAGCCGGTGCAAGGGCTAGCCGACCAGACGACCAGACCGCTAGCCGGCCAGACGGCTAGCCGATCGGACGGTCAGATGACCAGATGGCCAGCCACGTGGTTCCGTCATGCCGGTTCATTCGCGCGGTCTGGTTCGTGGGCCAGTACGGATTGATCGGCGGCGGGCGGCCAATCAACAGTTTGACGGATCATCCGCCAACCATCGCTTGCGGTCGATCTCCGGGCGGAAATAGAGGATCGCCCGCCCCGACGGATCGGCCTGCGCCGCCGTCGCCCACGGTGCCACGCCGTGCAGCGCCATCCGGTGCAACAAATACGCCGCGCCCGGATTTGCGTGAACGACGACACGCGGGCAGGTTTCAAACGCCGTGCGCCTTGCGTCGTGATAGACGTGGGTCAAATCGATCTCCGGCCATTCGTCGGGTAGGGTACCTGCCAGCGCCGCGCCAAGCGCGCGATGCATGATCTTGTGCGACCCTTCCCAGATCACCAGCGGGGCGGCATTTTCATCGGCAACATTGATCGGAATGCCCAGCAGAAACCCCTGAAACTCGCCAATTTTCCGACGACGTTCGGGCCCGACAGGATGGAGGCCATCGACATGGGCCGCATCGCGGTCACGGCGAAAACGAAAGGCGGCGGCGCTTTCGGCGGCACCCTGTTTCGGATATCCGGGATAGAATATGGAGACCTGCGCCCGATCCAGCGCGATATCCCCGAATTCAAGAGATTCGCGCACGAACCGCATCGCCCGGCCGCCAAGCGGTCCGGATCGCCCGATGACCCCGGCGGCATCATTGGCCAGCGCATTCACGCCCACGAACCACGTCCCGGCACAACGCAGCCATTGCTGCGCCATTGCCGGATCGTGCCGCGTGGCCAGGGCTGCGGGCCCCGCGAACCTTAGCCAGTCGATCAATTCGGGATCGGGCGAAAACCGGCACCAGCCCCGGTTTTCGTAATCGGCGGTATTCATCCCAGAACCGCTTTGCGCAGCATGTTCAGCGCCATAAGGGTAATGAAGACCGCAAAAACCCGTCGCAACGGTTTTGGATCCATCGAATGCGCCAGCCGCACCCCGAACGGGGTCGTCAGCATCGTCATCGATATGATGACGAGGAACGCCGCCACATTGACCTGTCCGATCATGAACGGCGGCCGTCCGATGGTCTCGGTCGGGGTCATCAGAAACCCCGCCACCGCCGGGGCCGCGATGATCAGGCCAAACCCCGCAGCCGTCGCAACGGCGCGGTGAATTGGGACGCTGTACAGGGTCATCAGCGGCACCCCGAACGAGCCGCCACCAATGCCCATCAGCACCGACAGAAGTCCGAGAACCGGCGACACGATCCATCGCGCCGGTCCCTCGGGCATGGCGCTGCCCAGCCGCCAATGTTCCCGCCCAAAGGCCAGATATAGCCCGACCAATATGCCCAGAACGCCAAAGACCCCCATCAGGAATGTAGAGCGCAGCCCCGTCGTCGCGATCATCCCCACCACCGCGCCCATCGCGATGCCCGGCGCCCAGCGCCGCAAAATGCCCCAATCCACGGCGCCCTTTTTGTGATGGCTGTGGACGGAACGGATCGAGGTGAAAACGATGGTCGCAAGCGACGTCGCCAGACAGATCTGCATCAGTTGCGCATTGGCATATCCCAAACCGCTGAAGGCAAAATAGAAGGCCGGCACCAGAATGATGCCGCCTCCGACCCCCAGCAGACCCGCAACCACGCCCGCGAATGCGCCGATGATCAACAGCAACGCCGCCATCGGCAGCAGGACGGTCAGTTCGGGCATCCGGGTATTTCCTTTTTTCGCCAACAGGTCACGAGGCGGGCATCTCCGTCAAGTCCGCGCAGACCGAAACCGCCGCAAGCGCCTGCTCTACCAGTTCCGGCCCGGCGCCGGGCAGATGCGCGCCCTCCGACAGAATGCGCCGCCATTGCCGCGCCCCGGGCGCGCCGGTGAACAGCCCCAGCATGTGACGGGTGATCGTGGCAAGACGCGTGCCGCTTGCACGCTCGGCCTCGATATAGGGCAGCATCGCCCGGACCACTTCGTGGGCGGAAAGCCGGCGCGGCTCGCCAAAGATCCGCCGGTCCGCGTCAAGCAACATGTCCGCCGGATGGTGATATGCCGCGCGCCCGATCATCACGCCGTCCAGCCCCTGCGCCAGAAATTCCACCGCCTGATCAAGCGAACACACCCCGCCGTTCAGCACGATTTCCAGCGTCGGAAAGGCGTGTTTCATCGCCAGAACCAGCGCGTGATCCAGCGGTGGGACTTCGCGGTTCTGCTTGGGCGAAAGACCTTGCAGCCACGCCTTGCGCGCGTGGATGGCAAAGCTTTTGACACCGGTTCGGGCGACGGTTTCCAGAAAGGCGGGCAGTACCTCTTTCGGAATCTGATCGTCGATGCCGATCCGACATTTCACCGTGATTTCAGGCCCTTGGCTGGCGGCAATCATCGCCGCCGCACATTCCGCCACCAATTCCGGACGCGCCATCAGTGCTGCGCCAAAGCACCCGGACTGCACCCGGTCCGAGGGGCAGCCGACATTGAGGTTGACCTCGTCATAGCCAAAATCCCCCGCGATCCTGACCGCCTGCGCCAGTTCTGCGGGAACCGAGCCTCCCAGTTGCAGCGCCACGGGCGGCTCGATCGCGTGGTGCGCCAGCAAACGGTTCGCGTCGCCATGAATAACGGCCCGCGCGGTCACCATTTCGGTATAAAGGCGCGTCCGCCGGGTCATCCGCCGATGCAGATACCGGCAATGCCGATCGGTCCAGTCCATCATCGGGGCGACCGACAGGCGTGGGTTCCGCTTTGCAATCTTTCGCGCCAACTTGCTCAAATCTTTGCCTTTTCGCCGTGCGATCAGCCCGTCACGCCGAGCGTGCAACCCTAGTTGTCCGCGCGATTGCCTGCCAGCCGCACAAGGCGCGACCAAAGGCTTCAAAAAGCGGGCGCGAAACCGGGTCGCTGGCGGCGTTCCATTCGGGGTGCCACTGCACCGCCAGCGCGAATCCGGGCGCATCGCTCAGATGAATGGCCTCCGGGGTGCCGTCGGTGGCAAATCCGTCGATCACGATGTCGGGTCCGGGTGCCTTGATCCCTTGCCCGTGCAGCGAATTCACCAGCACTTCGTCCTCGCCGAAGACCCTCGAGAATACGCCGCCCGGCATCAGATTGACGATGTGCCGGTGTGCGAATTTTTCCTCGATGGTGCCATCGGGTGGCATCCGGTGGTTCATCCGGCCGGGCAGGTCGCGGATTTCCGGATGCAGGGTGCCGCCAAAGGCGACGTTGAATTCCTGAAATCCCCGACAAATCCCCAGAATTGGCTGGCCCCTGGCCGAGCATTCCCGAATCAGCCGGATCACCAACTGGTCGCGGCAATGATCAAATTCGCCATGCGCCTCGGTCGCTTCTTCACCGTAATAGGAAGGATGCACATTGGGGCGCCCGCCGGTGAACAGGAACCCGTCGCAGGTCTCCATCAGGGTCGGGATGTCGACGAAATGCGGATCGGCCGGCACCATCAGGGGCAGTGCTTCGGCGACCTTGGCAATGGCCTCGACATTGATCATGCCGGTGGCCTGCACACGGTAATCATCGCCGATGACGTGAAAATTGCCGATGATGCCAACAACGGGGCGGGTCATGTGCGGAAGGCCTGAACTTCGGGATATGTTTCGGGCAAGATAACGCATCCCTGATCGAGGGTCGAGACCCGGAATTGACTCGCGATATCAAACGCCGCCGCCCGATCCGGACTTGCCCCCGGCGCGCTGGCAACTAGGGTGGCCGCATCTTGCCACCGGAGCCACCATGACAACCGCCGACACCATATATCTTGCCGATTATTCCGCACCTGCGTTTCTGGTGGATACCGTTCAGTTGACATTCGATCTGGCCGCCAAAAAGACCCGCGTCACTTCGCGGATCGAATTTCACAGGAGCCCGGGCAGCACGGGCGATCTGGTGCTGCACGGCGAACACCTGACCCTGATGCGCGCCAGCATCGATGGGCGCGCCCTGGCCGAGGCAGATTACGAACGCGGCGAAACCGTTCTGACCATTGGCGGCGCGAACCTTCCCGACATCTTTGTCTGGGAGGCCGAAGTTGAAATCGCACCTGACGAAAACACCGCCCTTTCAGGGCTTTACACGTCAAAGGGCATGTATTGCACCCAGTGCGAGGCCGAAGGCTTTCGCCGGATCACGTTTTACCCCGACCGCCCAGATGTGATGGCAACCTTTACGGTGCGGATCAACGGCGACGCGCCAGTTCTGCTGTCCAACGGCAATTTGATCGCCAAGGGCGACGGGTGGGCGGAATGGCACGATCCGTGGCCGAAACCCGCGTATCTGTTTGCGCTGGTCGCGGGGGATCTTGTCAGTTTTCAGGATCATTTCACCACCGCGTCGGGGCGCGCGGTGGACCTGAAAATCTGGGTTCGCGACGGAGACCTGCACAAATGCGCCTACGCGATGGATTCGCTGAAACGCGCGATGAAATGGGACGAAGACAATTATGGTCGCGAATATGATCTGGACCTGTTTCAGATCGTCGCGGTCGATGATTTCAACATGGGGGCGATGGAAAACAAGGGGTTGAACATCTTCAACTCGAAATATGTGCTCGCCAGCCCCGAAACGGCCACGGACCGCGATTACGAGCTGATCGAGGGCATCATCGCGCATGAATATTTCCACAACTGGACCGGCAACCGCATCACCTGCCGCGACTGGTTCCAGCTTAGCCTGAAAGAGGGGCTGACCGTCTATCGCGAACACATGTTCTCGGCCGACGCACGGGGCCACGCGGTGGGGCGGATCGGCGAGGTTCAGCAATTGCGCAGCCGCCAGTTCCGCGAGGATGCCGGCCCGTTGGCGCACCCGGTTCGCCCCGCATCTTATAAGGAAATCAACAACTTCTACACGTCGACGATCTATGAAAAAGGTGCAGAGGTCATATCGATGCTGCAAGGTCTGGTGGGCAGTGACGCGTATCGCAAGGCGCTTGATCTCTACTTTGCCCGCCACGACGGACAGGCCTGCACGATCGAGGACTGGCTGCAGGTTTTTGCCGACACGACGGGGCGGGACCTTGCCGGGTTCAAGCGCTGGTACAGCCAGTCGGGCACGCCGCGCGTCGATGTCAGCGACGATTTCAGCAATGGCACCTATACCCTGACGTTTCGCCAGACCAATCCGCCAACCCCCGGTCAGGCGGACAAACAACCGCAGGTCATCCCGATCGCCACCGGTCTGCTGGGCGCAAATGGCGATGAAATCGTGCCGACGCGCGTGCTGGAACTGACCGAGGCCGAGCAGAGCTTTGCCTTTACGGGGCTGGCCAGCCGACCGGTCCCATCGCTGCTGCGCGGATTTTCCGCCCCGGTCATCCTGAACCATACCACCACCGCCCGACAGCAGACCTTTCTATTGGCGCACGACACCGATCCGTTCAACAAATGGCAGGCCGGTCGCGAACTTGCCGGTGATACCCTGATCGCGATGGTGCTGGACGGCGCGCCGCCCGCGCCCGATTTTCTGGACGCGATGCACCGTGTGGCGATGGATGCGGAGCTTGATCCGGCTTTCCGCGCGCTGGCGCTTTCCCTGCCGGCGGTGGACGAGGTTGCGGGCGCGCTCCACGACCGGGGACATGTCCCCGATCCGACTGGGATTCACGCCGCGCGCCGGAAATTGGGGATCCGGATCGCGCAAGCCATGGGCGACGATCTTGCTAAGCTCTATCGGGATATGCAGGTCGCCGGCCCCTTTGATCCCGACGCGGTTTCCGCCGGGAAACGGACGTTGCGTGGCGCGGCACTCGGCTATCTGACGTGGCGCGACGGCGTTGCATCGGCGCGCGAACAATATGCCGGTGCCGACAACATGACCGAACAGCTTGGCGCGCTAGGCAGCCTGCTGGCGTCTGGCGACGCGGCCCCTGAAACCGCCGCGTTCTATCAACAGTGGCGGGGCAATGATCTTGTGATCGATAAATGGTTCATGCTGCAATGCGGGCTGGCCCCGCCGGAAAATGCCGTCGCCGTGGCCCGGTCGCTTGCCGCGCACAAGGATTTCGACTGGAAGAACCCAAATCGATTTCGCAGCGTGATCGCCGGCCTTGCCAACATGAATACGGCGGGTTTCCACGATCCTTCGGGGGCAGGGTATACCTTTGTCACCGACTGGCTGCTGCGCCTGGATCCGGTGAACGCGCAGACAGCCGCCCGGATGTGTTCGGTGTTTGATACGTGGCGCTGGTATGATCCAGAGCGCCAGTCCCTGATGCGCGCCGAGTTGCAGCGGATCATGGCGGCACCACAACTGTCGCGCGACGCGACCGAGATGGTGGAGCGTATTCTCGGAACCTGATCCACCGGACGGACCGATCATTCGCGTAGAGTAGAAGGCGCGCGCCCCGAACCCACCGCTCGTCTTGCCCAACTCGTCTCCTTTTGGCGGCCGATTTCGCCGTCTTTTGTTGCCCATCGGCACCAAATTGAAATCTTCCGGCCATATTGATGCCCCAATCCACCCTATGATCGGGGCCAACACAAACAGGCAAGGCAACACAAGATGCAACATGTAAGCACAGGATATAAGGGGCTGGGGCTGTTACTGGACGTGAACAACGACCGGTTGCTATCGATTCTGATCATCGCGGTCGCGATGGCTGCTGTTGGTCTGGTCGGGGTCGAATATGCCTCGCGGGTGATTGTCGAGGATGCGCCGGCCGCGCTTTCGACCCTGTTGTAATCCCACCGCCGCCAAATGCGCGGCACTTCGAAATGTGATGTTTTCGGGTCGCTGTTGAAAAACAGTGACTTTTCGGGCTTTGGCGTTTTGACAAGGTGGGGGAATCAAATTATTGAGATTGCAAAGAATCCGCACTTTTCGAGGCAGGCGGGTCGTATAAAACGAGCGGTGGGATGGTGGGCCGATGAAAACGAGTTTCACGAACGGCATTAGCGCGCGCATCTGCGCGATTCTGCTTTTGTTGATGGCGGGGTTCTATACCGCCAATGTCGGCCCCCTGTGGGCGCAGGCCGCCGGGGCCGTGACCTTTCGGCAAATCGTCGTCGAGGGCAATCAGCGCATCGAGACCGCGACCATCCGCAATTTCGCCGCGATCGATACCGGCGCGCCGGTGACCCCCGGCCAGATCAACGCCGCGCATCAGCGGCTGATGGCGACGGGGCTGTTCGAAAAGGTCGAGATCGATCCGCGCGGTGCAACGCTGGTGATCGCCGTTTTCGAATTTCCGACGATCAACCGGATCAACTTTGAGCGCAACAAGCGTATCAAGGACGAAGACCTGATGGCGGTCATCACCTCGCAGCCGCGCCACACCTACAGCCCGGCCCAGGCCGAGGCCGATGTCGCCCTGATCGTCGACGCTTATCGTCAGGCGGGCCGTTACTCGGCCGAGGTGCGCGCCAAGATCATCCGCCGCGCCGACAACCGCGTTGATCTGGTATTCGAGATATTCGAAGGCGATGTCGTCGAAATCCAGCGGCTCAGCTTTCTCGGCAACCGCGATTTCCCCGACCGCCGCCTGCGCCGCGTGCTGGCGACGAAACAGGCGGGTATCCTGCGCCGGTTCATCAAAAGCGATACCTTCATCGCCGACCGGATCGAGTTCGACAAACAGGTCTTGCGCGATTTTTACCTGTCGCGCGGCTATATCGATTTCGAGGTGATTTCAGCCTCGGCCGAAGTCGTGCGCGAGCGCAACGGATTTTTCGTGACCTTCAAGGTCCGCGAAGGCCAGTCCTATGATTTCGGCACCATCACCACGACCAGCGCCCTGTCGGAAATCGATCCGGACGAGTTTCAGAAAATCGTCCGCGTCAAACCCGGCGTCACCTATTCGCCGCTTCATCTGGAACGCACGATCGCACGGATGGAAGAACTGGCCACGCAAAAGGGGCTGAACTTCATCCGGGTAAACCCACGCGTCACCCGCAATGACGCGGGGCGTACGCTGGACATCGAATTCGTGATCGAACGCGGCCCGCGCATTTTCGTGGAACGCATCGACATCGAAGGCAACACCACCACCATCGACCGGGTAATCCGGCGGCAATTCGACACTGTCGAGGGCGATCCGTTCAATCCGCGGCAAATCCGGTCGGCCGCCAGCCGCATCCGCGCGCTCGGCTTTTTCGCGAAGGCCGAGGTCAACACCCGCGAAGGCACCAGCCCGGACCGCGTGATCGTCGATGTCAACGTCGAAGAACAGCCAACCGGCAGCCTGTCGTTTGGCGTCGTCTACAGTGGCTCCAGCGGCGTCGGTGGCAACGTCAGCCTTTCGGAAAGCAATTTCCTGGGCCGCGGGCAATTCGTGCAGATCGAACTGGGCGGCGGCACCGATAACCGTAACGCGGTACTGACCTTCGCGGAACCGCATTTTCTGGACCGTCAGGTGCGCCTTGAAGTCGGTGCCTTCCGGCGCACGACCACGCAGCAGAACAGTTTCTTTGACACGAATTCGCTTGGTTTCGCCCCCAATGTTGGTTTCCCGACCAGCGAGAATGGCAGACTTCGGATCAACTACCGGCGATCCGCCGACACGATTTCGAATATCGACCCGGGCGGCACCGGTTCGTCGGCGCTGATCGTGGCGGGAACCGCGCAGATCAGCTCGGCCGGGTTCACGTACAACTATGACACCCGCAGCAAGGGTTTGAACCCGGATTCCGGGTTTCTGGTCCGGGTAAGTTCTGAGGTCGCAGGACTTGGCGGCACCGCGAAATTCTCGAAAACCACCGCCTTGCTGGGCGCACGCACCAAAATCATGAAAGGCGTGGTTGGCCTCAGCGCTGAACTGGAAGGCGGCGCACTGGTCGATTTCACCGGCGAAAGCCTGATCACCGAACGGTTTTTCATGGGCGGTTCGGTCATGCGAGGGTTCAGCACCAACGGCATTGGTCCGCGCGACAATGTGGCCGTCAACGGCGATGCCTTGGGCGGCAATTTCTTTGCCGTCGCCCGGTTCGAGGCGAATTTCCCCCTTGGCCTGCCCGAGGAATACGGGATCAACGGCGGGCTGTTTTACGATATCGGCTCGGTCTGGGGGCTGGACAATGTCGACGGTGGCCCGACCGCGGGCGATGGGTTGGATCTGGTCGATGCCAGCCTGATCATCCGGCAGGTTGTCGGCTTCTCGGTATTCTGGGAATCGGCGTTGGGCCCGCTCCGGTTCAATTTCACCCAGTCGATCGGCGGCGCGGCCTATGACAAGACCGAAAGCTTCGCGCTGACGATCGGCAGCACATTCTGAATGTTGTCACCGCGATTTCCAGCATTGCGGACCACGCTGGCCGCGGCGGTCTGTTGCGTGATCGCGATTGCAGCGCACGCACAAAATACGCTGAACATCTACACGCTGAACCAGGAAGCCATGTTTGCGCAATCGGCTTTTGGCCAACGGGTGCGCCAGACCATCGAATCCCGCTCAAGCGGAATCGCGGCCGAAAATCGCCGGATCGAGGAAGAACTGAAGGCCGAGGAACAGGCCCTGACCGAACAGCGGCCAACGCTGGACCCCGCCGAATTCCGCCAATTGGCCGATGCGTTCGACGCAAAGGTTGAGGAAATCCGCACCACGCGCGCGAAAAAGTCGGCCGACCTGAGCGCCTGGACCGACGCTGAACGCACCCGGTTTTTCGAGCTGGCATTCCCGGTCCTGCTGGATCTGGCGAAAGAGCTGGGCGCAAGCGCGATTCTGGATATGCGCACCGTGATCATCGCCTCGGACCAGATCGACATTACCGCCACGGCGCAAAAGCGCGTGGATCAGGCCCTCGGCGACGGTGCCGAGGGCAGCGAACCCTGATCCAGAACCCCGTTGTCAGCGTTTCCGGTGATTGATAGGACATGTACGAACCGAACCCCAACGCCAGCGAGCCCGCAATATGAATACAGCAAGCCACGAAGACCTGCCCTCGGCAGATCTGGCGATGATCCAGCGGATGATCCCGCACCGCTATCCGTTTCTGTTCATCGACAAGGTCCGCGACATCCGCGAGGCAGAAAGCGCGGTCGGCATCAAGAACGTCACCATCAACGAACCGCATTTCCAGGGTCATTTTCCGGCGAAACCGGTGATGCCCGGCGTGATGATCGTCGAGGCGATGGCGCAAACGGCCGCCGTGCTGATCAGCCACACGCTGAACCTGATCGACCGCGAGCCGCTGGTCTATTTCATGACGATGGACAAGTTCCGGTTCCGTCGGATGGTGGTGCCGGGCGATCAGTTGGAATTGCATGTCAGCGTGATCCGGGGGCGCGGGAAAATCTGGAAATTGTGGGGCGATGGCCGGGTCGATGGCGAAACCGCCGCCGAGGGTGAATTCGCCGCCATGATCGACGTGCCAAAAGCCGTCGTCTGATCGGAACATCCCGTGGCAGAGACCGACACCGACATTCACGTAACCGCAATCCTCGCCGAGGGCGCAGAAATCGGCCCCGGTTGCCGGATCGGACCCTATTGCGTCGTTGGCTCCGGTGTCCGGCTGGGCGCGGGCGTGGTGCTGGACAATCACGTTTCGGTCGCCGGACTGACCGAAATCGGCGACGGGACCCGCATCTGGCCGTTTGCCTCGGTCGGCAGCGAACCGCAGGACCTGAAATACAAGGGCGAACCCACCCGGGTCATCATCGGCAGGAACAACATGATCCGCGAATATGTGACCGTCAATCCGGGCACGGATGGCGGCGGCGGCGTGACCCGGATCGGCGACAACAATCTGCTTATGATGTATGTCCACATCGCCCATGACTGTCAGGTCGGCAACAACGTGATCTTTGCCAACGCCGTGCAGGCGGCAGGGCATGTGGTGATCGGCGACAATGCGGTTCTGGGGTCCATGGCGGGGTTGCACCAGTTCTGCCGCATTGGCACCGGCGCGATGATCGGCGCGGGCGCGATCGTGGTCAACGACGTGATCCCCTATGGCACGGTGGTTTCGCAGCGGGCGTATCTGGGCGGGCTGAACCTGATCGGGTTGAAGCGTCGCGGGGTGGACAAGACGGCGATCAATGAATTGCGGCACGTTTACCGGCAGCTATTTTCGGGCGAGGGCGCGCTGTTGGAGCGCGCGAACGCGCTTGCGGCGGAACGCGGCGACAACCCGTTGGTGCAGGAATTGCTGGAATTCGTGCTGGCAAACTCTGACCGCTCGTTCTGCGTGCCGGATTAGGATGCCATGACAAATCCAACGCAAACCGGTCTGGCGATTGTGGCCGGGCAGGGCGCGTTGCCGGGCCGGATCGCAGAGCGATGCGCGCAGCTCGGGCGAAAATACCAGATCGTCCGCATGCGCGGGCAGGCCCCGGGCGGCGACGAAGAACCCTCGCCGATCATCGCCGAGTTCGAGCGTCTGGGTGCCCTGTTCGCGGCCATTCGCGCCGCTGGCTGTGGCGAAGTGGTATTCGCCGGGGCCATGACGCGGCCCGATCTCGACCCCGCGCGCTTTGACGCCGAGACCGCCCGCCTCGCCCCACGCCTGATCCCCGACATCGGCAGCGGCGATGACCGGACCTTGCGCGCAATCGCCTCGATTTTCGAGGTGGCGGGGTTTGGCGTCGTTGCCGCCCATGCGCTGTTGCCCGAGTTGCTGGCCACCGCCGGAACCATGGGCCAACTCGCACCGACCGCCGCCGATCTGGCCGATACCGAGCGCGCCGCGGTGATCGTGGCGGCGCTGGGGGCTGCGGATATCGGGCAGGGCGCGGTGGTGGCGCAGGGCCTGTGTCTGGGGGCGGAAACGTTGCAGGGCACTGATGCGATGCTGGCTTTCGTGGGCACGACGCCGCGAACGCTGTGGCCGGACCCGACCGGGGCCAGAGGCGTCTTGTTCAAGGCACCGAAACCGGGGCAGGACCAGCGGATGGACCTGCCGGCCATCGGGCCTGCGACGATCCGGAACGCGTTTGATGCCGGTCTTGGCGGCGTCGCCGTGCAGGCGGGCGGCGTTCTGATGCTGGACCGCGCGGCCACGATCGATGTCGCCGACGGGCTGGGGCTGTTTGTGTTCGGCTTGTCCGCCTGATGCCCCGCGCGCCGCATCTGTTTGTGATTGCGGGCGAACCCTCGGGCGACGGGCTGGGGGCCAGCCTGATGGCGGGGCTTAAATCGCTGGAACCCGGCACGCGGTTCAGCGGCGTCGGCGGCCCCTTGATGACGGCTCAGGGGCTGACCAGCCGCTTTGACATGAACGAACTCAGCGTGATGGGCATTACCGAAATCCTGCCACGTCTGCCGCGTTTGCTGCGCCGGGTGCGCGAAACGGCAGCGGCAATCACCGCCACGCGCCCGGACGCGGTGATCACGATCGACAGCCCCGATTTCTGCCTGCGGGTCGCGGCCCGCGCGCGGCGCGAAACCCCCGCGCTTGCAACCATCCACTATGTCGCCCCGACGGTCTGGGCCTGGCGGCCCGGTCGCGCGGCGAAAATGGCCCGGTATATCGATCATGTGCTGGCGCTGTTCCCGTTTGAGCCACCGTTCATGGAGGCCGCCGGCATGAGTTGTGATTTTGTCGGGCATCCGGTGGTCGCGGAAAAGGTGCCGACCGGGGCAGAGATTGCCCGGTTTCGCCAACATCATGGCCTTGGGGGCGACCAGAAATTGTTGCTGGTTCTGCCCGGTTCGCGCATGGGCGAGGTTGGCCGCATGGAACCGGTTTTTGCCGATGTCGCCCGAATGCTGCGCGCGGCGCGCCCGGATCTGACGCTGATGCTGCCTGCGGTCCAGGGGGTTGCGGAATTCCTTGGGCAACGGTTGTCCGGCTGGCCGGGTGGCACGATCCTGCTGGACCCGCGCGATGTGGATGCCGCGACCGGTGCTGCGCGCAAGCAGCTCGCATTCGCCGCCGCGGACGCGGCGCTGGCGGCATCCGGCACCGTGTCGCTGGAATTGGCGGGCGCGGGCACGCCCATGGTGATTGCGTACAAATTCAACCGGCTGACAACGCGGATCGTTAAAAAAACCGTCAACCTCAGGTCGGCGACGCTGGTCAATATCCTGACGGATCAAGCGGCAGTGCCCGAGTTCCTGTTCGAGGCCTGCACACCAGATCGCATCGCTCCGGCAGTTTCCGGGTTGCTGGATGATCCCGGGGCACAAAAACACCAGCTCGACGCTTCTGACGCGGCAATGCACCTGCTGGGGCGGGGGGGCGAGGCACCGGGTCTGCGGGCGGCGAAATCGGTTCTGGCGGCGCTGTGATCCCGGGAAATCAAGGCCAGCGCCGTCCGGATCATTCGGCAAAGGCACCCAAGGTTGCGCCGGTCTTTTCCGCCAGTATGTGCGGATCGATGTCAAACATGTGATTGGGCGTGCCCGCCGCCGCCCAGATGACGCCAAAATCCAGCAGGCGCGGGTCCATAAAGGTGCGGATCGGCCCGAGATGGCCAAACGGCGACACGCCGCCGATGGCAAACCCGGTCTGTTCGCGGATGAGCGTGGCGTCGGCCTTGCCCAGCGGCTCGCCCACCAGCGTTGACGCTTTGGCAACATCCACCCGGTTGCCGCCCGCAGTCAGAAACAGGATCGCCCTGCCGGTATCGGTGCCCAGAAAGATCACCGATTTGACGATCTGATCCGCCGAACACCCGATCACATCCGCTGCCTGCTGCGCGGTGTTCGTGGGTTGGTCGACATGCAGGATGTCGATATCAAGGCCAAGATCGGCAATCCGGGCCTTGACCCGTTTCAGGCTTTTGCTCATGGCGCTGTCCGGTTGTCTGCCCGTGGTTCCCAATGGATCAAACACGAAATTTGAATCCCGCATCAAGCGCTACACATTTCGCCCGGGAAACTCAAATGTCACTTTCGCTCCACTGCCGGAACCTGTCCCTGACGCCCACAGAGCCGCGCAATCACGCGCCGGTGCGCGGTCCGCGGGCGCGGGTGACGGCCACTTCTCCCGGCAAAACCCGTGTGTGCCCAACGGGTTGCAACTTCGCCGGTCAATCGCCGTACCAATGGACGGCCCCATGACGCGCGGCGGGTTTGCGCCCCTGATCCCGCGCATTGGGCTGGTCTTGCGCGCCGAAATCATGGCCGTTCCCCGCCACGCGATATGGTCCGGCTTTTCGGGCCGGTCGTCTCAGAACAGGAAGTCGCCGTTGTCCAGCAAGGCGGCATTGGTGTTTTCCAAAACCATCACCGCCCCGCCGCCAAAATCGATTTCGGTGTGCGCGCCGACCTGGGTCACCGTGAATTCGCTGATATCGTTGAAATTCAGATAGAAGATATCGATGATGTCGGTCCCATCGGCATAATCCGTAACGGTCTCGGTTCCCGAGGTGCCGGACATGACAAATCGGTCGATTCCCGCCCCGCCGGTATACGTATCGTTACCTTCGTTGCCGAAAATATAGTCATTTCCCGCGCCGCCATTGATAATATCATCGCCCAGCCCGCCCTCGAATCCGTCGTTCCCGTCACCGCCGTTCAGAACGTCGTTGCCGCTGTTGCCAAGCAAGTAGTTGTCGTTTGCGTCGCCCGTGATGATATCATCAAAATTGGTGCCGCTAACCTGCAGGAAATTGACGAAAGTGTCGTTGCCGTTACCGCCCGTGGATGTGCCCGCAATCATATCCACGATCACGCCACTGGTCGCCTGAAAGGAAAAATCCACCCGATCCCGGTTATCGCCGCCGGTCCCACCGTCAAGGTGATCGTCGCCCGCCCCGCCGAAAATCCAGTCGGCCCCGGCACCGCCGTAAACGCTGTCGTTGCCGGCCCCCGCGACCAGCCGGTTACCGATCGCATCGCCGATGATCATGTCATCACCTGAACCTGTCGTCAGGCTTTCAAATCCGGCGATGGTGTCATTGCCCCAGCCGCCGGTGACGGTGCCGGCGACCATATCGACGTAAACAGAGCCGGACGTGTAGCCAAAATTCACATAATCATAGCCAGCACCGCCGATCAGCGTATCATCTCCAAGACCACCATAGACGGTGTCGTTGCCAGCGCCCGCATCGATGTAGTCATTGCCGCCGCGTCCTTGTATGCCGTCGCCTCCGTCGCCACCAAAAATGATGTCGTCAAGGCCGCCGCCTTCAATGCGATCGTTTCCTGCACCTGCGTCAAAAGCGGTCCCGACGACGTATCCTGATTGCAGCGCTTCCGCCAAACTGTCAGGTAAATACACCTGATCATTGCCGCCCAACCCGGCATATTGCGTGCCGTCCAGAAAGCTTCCGGCAAGCAGCGTGTTGAAATCGACGACGTCCGCCCGGGCCGTAAACAGCGGCAGGGCGTCGGTTTCCCCCGTCACCGTGATCGTGACGGTTGCGGTGCCGGTATCGCCGTCGGCATCGGTCACCACGTAATCAAAGGTGACGGTCGCGGTTTCGCCCACGGCGAGGTAATCGAAATCCGTCCCCGGATCAAACGTGAACGTGCCGTCGGGATTGAGGGTCAGCCCGGTGGGCGCTGCACCGCCGAGCGCCACGCCCGCCACCAGATCGGGGACGCTGTCATTGCCCAGAACCGAGCCGTTCAGCACCGTGTTCTCGCCCGTCGTGAAGGCATCATTCACCGCCGTCACCGGATCGTCCTGGGGCGTCAGTTCCACGCCGTCGACGAACACCCGCAGGTTTTCAAATTCGCTGGCATCCAGATCAAACGCGGTGGATTCAAAGACGGCGCCGTCCGCCTCGCCGGTCACCGGGTCGGTATGGGCCGCCTGAAAGTCGAGATAGGCGGCAATATCCGTCTGCACCGCTGCCGACATCCATTCGGCGCGGGTCAGGTTCAGGGTCAGCGTATCAACGCCGTCGCCACCATTGTAAATGTCATGCGCACCGATGTTTTCCGCAGCGGTATAGACCGCCTGATCATCGCCACCGCCACCATAGACGATGTCGTTGCCGGCCCCACCGTCAAGGTAATCGGCAAAGCCGTCATCATCGCCCGAAGCGTCGCCAGAGCCGGAACCGCTGTCCGATCCCCTGCCCGAGCCGCTGGCCTTGCCCGAACCGCTCGCGTCACCGGTGCCGTCGCCATAAAGGATGTCATCGCCCGCACCACCATAGATCGTGTCGGCGCCATCGCCACCGATCAGCGTATCGTTACCTGCAAGGCCGTCAATCGTGTCGTTGCCGCCTTTCGCGTCAATCCTGTCATTGCCGACGGTGCCGTCGAGAGCGTTGTCTTTGCCGTTACCTGAAAGAACCGCCATGATACCCTCCGATAGATTTTGATCCACAATGCCGCCAAAAATAACCAACGACTCGAGCCACGTCTTCACCCAGATGGGTGAAGCCGCTGCCTGTCGGCCAACGCGGTGGTTGACGGCGCGACCGCGGATGCCCATCCTTGCGGCATGTCCCTGATTTCGCTGACGCAATCGGCTCCCATTCCGTTTGAACCCGCGCGTGGCGCCGAAGCCGTCGCCTTGTTTGCGCCCGCGCCCGCAAATGTGCGCGACCTGATCGCCGGTGTCGCCGGTTGCAGCCCCTATCTGCGGGGCCTGATCGCAAGCGAAGCCGAATGGTTGCGCGCCGCGCAGGGCCAGCCGCCCGAGACGGTCATGGCCGATTTGCGCGACACGATCGGCGCGACGGGATTTGATGCGCTGGGCCGTGAATTGCGCCGGGCCAAGCGCCGGGTCGCGCTTTATGTTGCATTGGCGGATTGCGGCGGCATGTGGCCGTTGGCGACCGTCACGCAGGCGCTGACCGATTTCGCCGATTTCGCCGTCCAGCGATCACTGGACAGTCTGATCAGGGCCGAATTCGAACGCGGCCGTCTGCCCGGCTGTAGCGCGGAGGATCTTGAAACCGCCTGTGGCATGGTCGTGCTAGCAATGGGCAAGATGGGGGCGGGCGAGCTCAACTATTCGTCGGATATCGACCTGATCGTGCTGTTCGACGATACCCGCATCGCCTCGGAGAATTTCGAGGCCGTCCGGACCGCCTTTGTCCGCATCACCAAACGCCTGACCAAGCTATTGTCCGAAGTCACCAGCGAGGGCTATGTCTTTCGGACCGACCTGCGTTTGCGGCCCGATCCGTCCGTCACACCTGTTTGCCTGTCGTTGAGCGCGGCCGAGCGGTATTATGAAAGTCTGGGCCGAACCTGGGAACGCGCAGCCTATATCAAGGCGCGCCCCTGTGCCGGAGACATCGTGGCCGGAACGCGGTTTCTGGACATTCTGCGCCCCTTTGTCTGGCGCAAGCATCTGGACTATGCGGCAATTCAGGATGCGCATGACATGCGGCTCAGAATTCGGGCGCACAAGGGGCTTGGCGGGCCGATCACCCTGCCGGGGCATGATCTGAAACTGGGGCGCGGCGGCATTCGCGAGATCGAGTTTTTTACCCAGACCCGGCAAATCATCGCCGGGGGTCGCGATCCGGGCCTGCGCACCCGCGGCACGTTGAGCGGATTGCGGGCCCTGGTGCGAAAAGGTTGGATCACGGACTTGGTCGCCGCTGAATTGTCCGCGGCCTACGGCGTTTTGCGGATGCTGGAACACCGCCTGCAGATGGTGGCCGACGCCCAGACCCACGCGCTGCCGACAAAAAGCGAATACTTTGCACGCATCGCGGCGTTTTGCGGGCAGGCCGACCTGAACCTGTTTCGCGCCGAACTGGGTACGCGGCTGGATCTGGTCCACTCGCTGACCGAAAGTTTTTTTGCCCCCGGGATGGCCGAGACCCCGGAACTGCCCGAGATGCGCCCCGAAGAACGCGAACAGATCGAGGCATGGCGGCGCCTGCCGGCCCTGAGAAGCGAACGCGCCAGAGGTATTTTCACCCGGCTTCAGCCCGCCATATTGGCGCGCATCCATGCGACCGCGCATCCGGCGAACACACTGAATCAGTTTGACGGGTTTCTGGCCGGCCTGCCGGCGGGGGTACAGTTGTTCTCGTTATTCGAGGCCAATCCGCATCTGATCGATCTGCTGGTCGATATCTGCGGCTCGGCGCCGGGGCTTGCACGTTACCTGTCGCGCAATGCGCAGATCTTTGACGCGGTCATCGGCGGGACGTTTTTTGAGCCCCTGCCGGGCGTTGCGGACCTGAGCGCGGCGCTGAAAAGCCATCTGGAGGAGGGCGCGGATTACGAGGATCGGTTGAACGCCGCGCGGCGTTGGATGAAGGAACAGCATTTCCGCATCGGTGTTCAGCACCTGAAGGCAATGATCAACAGCGATGGCGCGGCAAGGCATTACTCGGACCTGGCCGAAGCGGTGCTCCGGGGGTTGTTTCCGGCGGTTTGCGCCGAATTCGGCAAACGGCACGGGCCGTTGCCGGGGCAGGGCGCGATGGTTCTGGGCATGGGATCGCTTGGCGCGAGGAGTTTGAATGCGGGCTCTGATCTGGACCTCATCGTGATCTACGAAGCCGGGGATCAGGCGTTTTCGACCGGCGCGCGCCCGCTGGCGGTCAGTTCCTATTACGCACGCCTTACTCAGGCGCTGGTCACAGCGCTGAGTTCGCCCATGGCCGAGGGGCGGCTGTACGAGGTCGACATGCGCCTGCGCCCCTCGGGCCGCAAAGGGCCGGTGGCCACGCCGTTTTCGGGGTTCGCGCAGTACCAGCGCACCGAGGCGTGGACCTGGGAACATCTTGCGCTGACGCGCGCGCGCGGCGTCGCGGGCGATGCGGCGCTCGAGCAGAAGGTAGAGACGCTGCGCGGTGAAATTCTGAACATGTCGCGGGACCCGGATACCGTGCGCCGCGACGTGGCGGACATGCGCTTGCGGCTGGCGCAGGCGGCAGAGCGCGGGCGCGCGCAAGACGCATGGGAAACCAAAATTGGTGCGGGGCGCATGCTGGATATCGAATTGCTGGCCCAGTCCGCCGCCTTGCTGGCCGGTGATCCCGCGCGGGGCGTCCTTTCGCAACTTGGGTGCGCGACGCGCCTCGGCTGGATCGACGATGCTGCGGTCGACGGGATCGGGCGTGCCTACGAGCGTCTGGCGCGTCTGGGTCAGATCGGCCGACTTCTGGTTGTCGGTACGTTCGATCCGGGCGAGATCGGGCAGGATGGACGCGCATTGCTGCTGGCGGAAACCAATTGCCGCGATCTGGCGGATTTGCAAAGCACGCTTGACGCGGCCGCGCAATACAGCGCCACGCTGATTGGTGATTGCCTTGACGTGGCGACGGGCTAGAATGCCGCGTCCCGAACGGGATCGTTTTGGGTGGGAGCAAAGCATGAACAAGGGCGGTCTGGCCATCGACCCGCGCGGGCTGATATTTGAAAGCTATCGGATGGACGGCATCGGCAGCGACCAGTGCCGGACGATCTTTCTGGACTGGGCGCTTGGGTTGCCCGCGCAAAGCGATGTTCGCTCGGCCCTGTTGGAATTGCAGCGCGTCTATGCCAGCGCGCGGCCGGATCACCCGATGTCGGCCCTGATTTCGCAGGGGTTGGCGCGCGAAGCGGTCCCAAAAGGTAGGCGGCGGCGCGCGCGCCATCGCAATTGAATCATTCTGCGCTTGGGCGGCGGGTCGGGATCGACCGTCGGTTCGCTGCCGATACGGGTGGTGCAGCGAACGCGTGCCTTTCGCACAATTCTATCACCATGTTCCGGACCTGACAGATAATGAATGTCATGGAAACCGGCCCGGCGCGGGCTGGTCTGCCGAGCGGGGATTGTCCGCGTCTTCAGGATTTGCAGGTGACCGAACCGGACAACCCGGCCTGATAGCGGAACGGTGCAGATTGAATTCGCAGCGAAGGTAAATCCCGGGTGAGACAACATTGTCTCATGGATAATGCTTTGGAGACAAAGGGGAAAATGTCCGACTAATCCGGAAAACCGGATTATCGGATTACCGGTTTACCGGAATACCGGAGTATTGGTGGACCGGTTTACTGGCGTACCGGAGTTCCGGATGACCGGTTTACTGGATGACCGGTGGACCGGATGACCGGAGTACCGGAATACGGGTTTACTGGATGACCGGTGTATTGGTGGACCGGATTACCGGAAAATCGATTTACCGGATGATTGGTTTACCGGATTACCGGTTTACTGGATGGCCGGTCGACCGGTTCACCGACCAAATGGATACCCCGCTCTTCTGGATATACCGGCCAACCGGATACACGGGTTAGCCGGATGCACCGGCCAACCGGATACACCGCTCCACCGGATAGGCCGGTCGACGGATGCTCAGGTTTGCAGGTCGAC
>Ga0114932_10000901_pt1 | contig 34974 bp, 40 predicted proteins | sample 2SBtaG_2_FD_87286 | JGI IMG/M metagenome (GOLD analysis project Ga0114932, IMG submission 87286) | Deep subsurface microbial communities from Kolumbo volcano to uncover new lineages of life (NeLLi) - 2SBTROV12_ACTIVE470 metaG | ecosystem: Environmental > Aquatic > Marine > Volcanic ...
AGTTTATGGGCAACTGAAAAAGAAATCCCGTCCTCTCCTTCTATTGATAAAATTCTTATTTTACCCCACCGTGGATTTCCCCCTGGGACTGAACCCATCCTTGAAGATGCTTTTTTCGTTGAACCTCCTGATATAGATTCTCCCACCGCGGCCGTCATCTCACCAAAAACAGCTTCCAATCTACACACAGATGCTTATATTTTATCCACTGCATCTCATTCACTTGGCTCCCCTCAGAAATTTTGCAACGACATCATCCAAACAAAGGTATCAATACCCCCCGATTCGGCACTTTACTTGCCCGGCATCGCCACTCCACAGAATCTATCATTTTTTGTTTATTTAGGCATAGATCTTTTCGACACGACCCGAGCAGCGTTATCTGGACTACAAGGAATATATCTATTGCCCACTGGGGAATATTCTTTAGAAAATTTAGATGAATTACCTTGCCATTGTCCCTCTTGCTCTATCCCTATGGATAAATTCACAAATGAGGACTGTGCCACTCACAATATCAACACTCTGAAAAATGAACTTTCCCTTGTTACACAACACGTTCGATCAAACCGAATACGAGATTATCTTGAAGCTCAAGTTCGCCATAATACGTGGCTAACTGCAGCCTTTCGTTATTTGGATTCGAACCCACATTACTTGGAACAAAGAACCCCTATCGCACGCAAGGAAGGATTCATAGCCACCACTGGCGACTCACTCAACCGTATCGAAATCACCCGCTTCCAAGAGCGCATTCTCAAACGGTACAAAAATCGCTTCGCACATCCTTTAGTACTCGTACCGTGTTCTGCAAAAAAACCCTACTCAAAATCAAAGAGCCATCGGTTTTTCCACCAATCAATCCGCTTCCGTGGTCATAAAGTGTCTATCTCATCACCCCTTGGAATCATACCTCAAGAATTAGAACTAACCTACCCAGCACAACATTATGACGCAGCTGTAACGGGAACTTGGAGTTCCGATGAAATTAAAAGAATCTCGAAATTGTTATCGCAATATCTAGAATTTAATTCTTATTCAAATATCATCGCACACGTCCCCTCTGGAGGGTACCAAGACATCGTTGAACTGGCCACTAAAAATTCTAATATTCCGATTGAGTACACCGTAGTAGATCATCCACTTTCTCCAGAATCTCTGCAAAATTTAGACAACGCCCTGTCTCTCATATCTAACTACTCTCGCCGCGAGCGCATGCTCTATCAAGCCCAAGCGATCGCAGACTACCAATTTGGAACTGGCGCGGGCGATTTATTATTCAAAGACTGCACACTCAAAGGAAAATATTTTGCCCGAAGGATATTTGACACCGATCAAATTGCTACTTTGTTACCCGAATATGGACTTTTTTCACTAACCTTACACGGTGCCAATAAATTAAAAAATTCAAAGTTCAACATCCCAACTGTTACCATCGACAATTTTGTTCCCCAAGGGAGTGTACTCGCCCCCGGAGTGGTTAGTGCCCCTGAAACCATTAGGCCTGGAGACGAGGTTCTTGTTCAAGGTCCTTTGGCTTTCGCAGTTGGACGGGCAATTATGAGTGGCCCCGAGATGCAACAAAGTTCTCGTGGAGTTGCTATCGATATTCGTCACGTACAAAAAATCTAAACAACAACTGCCACCTCACCATCTTCTCGAACAACCACATTATAGACTGGTATTTTTCTCTTTAATACCGGACTCTCTCCTGTTTCGAGATTAAATCTTAACCCATGCCAGGGACATTTAATCATCTTTAATTCCAAATCTATTTCACCAAGAAATGTCCCTCCACATTTTTCACTATTGTATCTATTTGATCCCGACTCGTGCAATGGGGCATGTTTGTGCGGACAACTATCATGAATTGCATATAACTTGCCATCTATGTTAAAAACCGCTATCTTCAAACCACCCAATTTCACCTCTGTTCCTCTACCTTCTGGAAAATCTTCAATTCTACCAATAATTTTCTCTCGCATGTTATATTCCAAATACTTCCTTTGAATTACCATGACAAATTCTCGATCGAGTCTCTTTGTCTATGCCTCTATTATTGAACAACCAATTTGGAGGATCGAATGTATTGTGGGGCCAATCACTTGAGTATAAGAACGTTTCCGAAGCCCTACACATTTCGAACATCGATTTAACATGGTCAGGGTTTTTTGGAAGGGCTATTGGCTGTGTTGTGTAATACATATTCTTAAAGAAATATTCACTTGGCATATGCTTCAAATAATCATTTCCATCTTCGAACATTCTATGTGAAAGCATCACATCTTCTGGTAATGCATAGTAGCATTCATCAGCTCTTAGAGACGCAAAAGGAACCCAGTTGGTACCTGCTTCTTGTATCACCACTTTCAGATCCTCGTGCCGATCAAACGTCCCTGTAAATATAAGATTCATTACATTTGCCATAGCATTGTACGTCCAGGACAAAGTCAAAGCTTCGACGACCGATTTCATCGAGTCCCCTAATAAATCAAACCTAGATGTAAACCCACTACCATGTAAAACTAATGGTAATTTTTCCTTTACCAATTCTCTGTGCATTTCCTCATATTCTATCGCACCAAATAAAGTCTGAGGGCTATACCATCCCTGAACCCCCACGATTCCTTTCTCACCCTTCATTCTTTCTATCTCCTCTACACATGCTGCAGGGTCCCATTGGGGGACGATTGCCAATCCATAAATGCCATTTTTTACATCGATAACTTTGTCTACTATGTAGTCGTTGTATGCTTTTACTATTGCATTTTTTACAATTGGATACCGTGCTGTTGGTAGATTAATCATCCCTGGTCCCACTATCACTGCATCAATTGCATATTGTTTCTTCAATCCATCTATCTCTTCTGCAACTAACGCTGTCCCTTGCGTATTAAGCGAATCTGCAATATGATGAGCATATGGGAAAACCCATCCACCCGTAACCCCTTTAGGAATCCCTCCCACCTCTATTTTTTTCCTCAATCGAGGGTCTTCAATGTACTCTAAATATTCTTTTGGGTCAAATAAGTTGAGATGGAAATCAGCATCAATTATATATTCTTCCCAAGCTTCATCTGGGACGTTTATCCTTTTATTTTTTTCTGGTTTTCCTTTACTCATGATACTCCATAGACTTACTATGAATAGTATTTTCCGGTAAACCCAACCCCTCATGTTCGATATTTCCATTTCCGCACTTGTTTTACACCCCCACCATCTCATCCTTATCATGAGTGAACCCTCTCCCAGCGTCTATGAACTTGAAAAAGGAATGGACGCACACAATCTCACGATGAGGGAAATACGTTCACGTAATCAGAAAACCCACGATCCAAAATCCCCAACCCGAGTTTGGATCGATGAGGACAATACTCCTTCTGGTATCTATAATTCTCTCACTATCATCCTTAATACAGGTGGATGTAGATGGGCTCGAGCTGGAGGCTGTACTATGTGTGGATATGTTGCCGAATCCGTGAAGGGAGGATCCGTTTCCCACGAGGACCTACTTACTCAAGTAACAGTCGCATTAGATTATGAGAAACAAAAAAATATATTTTGCGGACAAGTAAAAATTTATACTTCTGGATCTTTTTTAGACGAGCGTGAAGTTCCTCCTGCGACTAGAAAAGCAATAGCAGAAATATTCTCTAACCGCGATAGGATTGTTATTGAGAGTCTTCCTGATTTCGTCACCGAATCAAAAATTTCAGATTTTACAAATATGAATCTATCCGTAGACATCGCAATTGGTCTCGAGACAACATCTGACCGTATCCGGAAAGATTGCATTAACAAATATTTCACTTTTGAGGACTTCATCCTTGCAAGTGATGTAGCGAACCAAGCAGGAGCTGGAATAAAAGCATATTTACTATTGAAACCTCCCTTTTTATCCGAATCCGAGTCCATAACTGATATGATCGCTTCTATCAACGAAGTAAGTCCTTATGCACACACCGTTTCAATGAACCCCTCGAATGTCCAACGACACACTCTTGTCGAGCAGCTTTATTTTTCAAAAGGATATCGACCACCCTGGCTGTGGTCTATTTCTCAAGTCCTACGCGAAACAGTGAAAACCAATATAATTGTTGTTTCCGATCCCGTCGGATCTGGATCCAATCGCGGTCCTCATAATTGTGGTTCTTGCGACGAAAAAGTATTCCATTCTATCAAAGATTTCAATCTTCGACAAGACCCCTCTGTCCTGTCTGAACCTTCTTGCAACTGCCAAGATACATGGAATTTCATACTAGAACATGAAAATGGATACAATCTACCTCTTCTTCATTAATCTTTTATTCTTCGCAGTGCATGAAATCACACAGAATGGCCGCTACTTCTCGTGAATCTTTCACTTTTGATCACTTGCCAATCACCGATCAATCCTTTGAAAATGCACTGGATAAAGCTAGAAGCGGCTCTCGATTAAATGTAGATGATGCAGTGGAACTACTCACTACCGGGACCGATACTCTTGGGATAGATCCCCTTCGGAAAGAACAAGTTCTAGAAGCAGCGGACCAAAGAAGAGCAGAAGTAGTAGGAGAAGTTGTAACTTTTGTTGCAAACCTCAATAATAATATAACCACCGCTTGCAATACTGGCTGTTTATTCTGCAATTTTAAAGATTCTGCATATTTATTCGAAAAACGTTATACTGGGGTCCATAATGGATTCACCAAGACCCCTGAAACTTCCCGAAAAACAGTTGATGACGCCCTTAACCTGGGCATTTCTGAAGTCTGTTCAGTCTCCGGACTTCACCCAGCATTAGTTCTCAATTCTGAGCATAGGGAAATTTTAAATTCCTCCCCCGAATCTCATAATGCTATTCATTATAAATCAGCTGAAAACTACGATATAGACCCTGGAACTTATTGTGATCAAATTCGCGCCATGAACGTGGATCAAATCCACATACACTCCATAACCCCCGAAGAAGCTGATCATGCAAAACGAGGAACTGATTGGAGTTACAGGGATGTCTACGATGAACTCAAGAAATCGGGATTGAACTCTGTACCTGGAACTGCAGCAGAAATTCTGGTGGACGAAGTAAGGGAAATTATTTGCCCTGGTAAAATATCTACCACTGAGTGGATATGTGCTATGGAAGCTGCTGCAGCTGAGAATCTCCCCCTGACTGCAACTATTATGTATGGGCATGTAGAAAACGAAATGCATCGAGCGATGCATCTCGAAGTCATACGAGATCTTCAGGATAAAACCCAGATGATCAATGAGTTCGTCCCACTCTCTTTTGTCTATCCAAACACCCCTTTGCATAAACGTGGAATTGTTTCTACCGGGGCAACTCCCTCTGAAGATGAACTGATGATGGCAGTTTCTAGACTATTTCTTGACAATATCGATAACATCCAATCATCTTGGGTAAAATTTGGAGATTCCCAAGGTCTTAAAATGCTATCATGTGGGGCAAATGATTTCATGGGAACTCTCTTAACCGAAGAAATAACCACTCGTGCAGGAGGTAAGTTTGGACAATTCCGAAGCTTCAATGAATATGTGCAAATGATCACCGCTGTTGGCAGGATCCCCGCAGAGCGAACTACCACTTATGACCAAATTGTAGAGTTAGACACAGATCGCCCACCATTTGGCCCTACTCTTGGTCCTAGAGCTGACGGAACCCCTATGCTTTCAAAAACAATTCCTTCAACAATTCTTTCTTAACACATCCGTTTTTTTAATTTTCAGACACCATTGAGTATCCTTCGATACCTTTCTCCTGATACATTTCCTGCTTCTATAGCCTGCCTAATTTCGGTCGAAATCCACCCTTCTTTCTTTATAAATCGATTGTATATTGGAAGTCTCTCTTCGAGAGAAACCCCCATCTCTGTGGCAATTGATCCCAACTCTTGCAGAGCAGGCCATGCATAATCTGGATTTATGTGGTCTATTGTGACTGGAGAAATCCCTCCCAAATCATCAATCCCACAGTCTAAAAAATTTCTAATAGAAGCCAAATTAGGCGGAACTTGAATTGAGATCTCTTCAGGTAAACAATACCGAGCCATGCTAACCGCCTTTCGCATAGACTCCAACGAGGGGGTCCCGCCCTTCCAACGCATATTTTCAACCACCGGTTGGATAATTACTTCTTGTATGTGACCGTATCTTTCATTCATCTCCCGAATAGCAAGAAGACTTTTTGCCCTGTCTTCTTCCGTTTCCCCAATCCCTACTAATATCCCTGTTGTAAATGGAACTTTGAGCTCCCCTGCAATCTTCAATGTATTAAGCCTCTGACCTGGATTTTTTTTCCTCACACCCGCGTGAGCTTTAACCTCCGCTACAGTTTCCAACATGACTCCCATACTAGCATTCACTCTTGCAACTTTCTCCATCTGTTCCCGCGTCTGGTCCCCCGGATTAGAATGCGGAAGTATCCCCTCTTCTAAACACATTTCACACATTTCTTCAAGATATGTGTGTATCGATTTATGGCCCCATTCATTCAATTTTCTATAAATCTCAACATACCTCTCATCCGGATCGTCTCCAAAAGTAAATAGTGCCTCTGTGCACCCAAGTTTAATCCCTTTTTTTATAATTTCCTTCACCTCTTCTGGTGATAATAAAGATGCCTTTCCCGGGGGATCAAAATAAGTGCAGTAGGTACATGTATACCTACAAGCTGTTGTTAAAGGTATAAATACATTTTTTGCATAAGTCAACTTGGAATTGGTCTCCACATCTTCTGGACCAACTGAAAGTAGTTCTCTAACTTCTCTTTGTTTAAATTCCATCTCGATCCCATATTTCTCTTCTCCTATTATCATCCCTTTTCGCTCCTATAAATTCCCACTCGATTTTGCCCCTGCACTTCTAAATGGAATCCCTTCTCTATCAACCAATCCCGAGATTTCCCTTCCCCATGAATTAATATTTCAATCAAATCTTCTTTAACATCGATATCCGTTGCAAGTCTAAACGAATCCACCTCGGTTACATTCGCCCCAAGATCTTCCGCTATTTTCACATGGTCAAGATATGAGGTGCCATGGTAATCTACTCTAAAATCTTCTCTCCATGTTACAAAAGCGTTAGTTCCTCCTAGATTCCCTGGGGCAATTGAAATTTCGCCTTTGGACTCTATCAGTTTTCGTATAGAATCTGCAGTTGCAATAGCCAAATCGCTCATTATAATGGCTATGGGCATATTCGAGTTTTCCAGCACTCCATTAACAGCAACCGACAACGGTCTATCATCTACTATGACTTTCCACCGACTCTCTATCATATCTGTAGATAGCACTTCTGGGATTCCACCTGCCATTTCCACTGCTACAGCAACATCTTCTAACATCACTTCTGCAAACGCACGACGTTCCTCCACATCGAGGATTTCTGATAATCTAGTTTTTGGATCGTGCGGAGCAAACGGAATTATGACTCGCATTAAAGTCTACTTTTGTGCCGTGTAGATCGATACCATAGTATCACCCCTCCAATAAGTGCCACAGCAACCACAAACCCAACTATATTCAATATTAATCCTTTTCTTTCTTGACTCTCTTCTAATGCAATAGCACCATCTTCAGCCTGCCCCGCTAAATCTTTCGCATTTTTAAAGTTCCCCGCATCGTACGCCGAGATAGCATTCTCGATTGTTTGCTGGGCATTCGCATCTTTTGCCCCTTCAACAACAACACCTGCTTTGTCTATAGCCTCTCTTGCAACTTTACTCTCTGAACTATACGGTAAAACTTCTATAATCCCAATTACTTCTTCTGTGCCTCCTAGTCGAACTTGAGATAGTTCCATCACCAAAACTTTCTCCGCTGGTTCATACTGCCAGTCTGATACTTCCGGAATAGTCCCCGAAACCTCTACTATTATTTTCACAACCGAATCATCTAAGCTAACACCTTGTTCAAAAACCTTTCCTGCATACACTTTCTTGGAACCCTGAATAGGACGATCTGCTGCATTCATTTCCGTCACTGTCCACGTTACACTCTCGAGTAAAGATTCCCCCCTTAATGTCCATACATCTATGGCTCCTGTATCTGTTATATATAATTCCGTCACCACTGTCTGTACTATTATGTCACTTCCAATTTCTGCCGGATTGACCCCTTCCTGTTCTATGGATGTGGCACCAACTATCCCCCCTATCAGTATAATTCCAATTACTATCGGGATCCACCTAGAACAATGGTTCCAGTTCATCTGTGCCCTCCTCAATTAACTCCCGCAATTTCTCTTCACTTTGGGATCTAATATCGGCCATGTTCTCTTGAGCTTCAATTGCAACCCGCTGCAAATTCTTTATCCTCGGGATGTTTACAACCCCCGAAAGCATAACTGCAGCACCAACCTTATTTTCATTTAGTATTGGATAATCTCCACCTCTTACTTCCATACTACCTGTTACTTCTTCTATCCACCTTCTACCTTTCTCTATCCCCTTCCGATTGAGATAGTTTGGTGGCCCTGATACAACAACAAGTGCCCTCTCTGCACCTTTGATCTCACACGGGAGCGTCAATCTCCCCAATGTTGCTTTTCGAATCAAACTTGTGATTCTATTTGTATTATTCGCACTATCTTGGAATTGTTCATTTTTCCTTCCTCCTGGAATCCGTGCTAATATTCCTCCACGTCTAGTTTGAACTGGAACTTCTTCTGCTGCATATCCTACTGTGGTCACACCCCCACCTGCAAGTGTATTGATAATTTCCGAAGCATCAACAACAGATTCTGCAATATCATTATCTTCTTGGATTTCCCCCGCTCCAAACAACACTCCAAATCTTCTCACTATCTCTTCATTTATCGCGTCATAACTCCCTTCGACAGATTCTCCCCCCATTCTCCATGCATCGTTGTCGAATGCAAGTAAATTGTCGGTCTCTTGAACAAACGCTTGAAATGATTTTGCTGCATTTAGCGTATATATCCCACCTTCTTCCAATGATGGAATTATTCCCAAACCATAAATTGGCTCTTTCGTGTATATCTTCTTCAAGTGTCTGGCTAGTATGGGCCCTCCACCCGAACCAGTTCCACCACCCAATGCTGCAACAATAAGGAATGCATCCACCTCATGAGTTGGTATCTGATCAATAATATTCTGCATGATGTCGAGTTCTTCCTCTGCAATTTCTGCACCCAATGAATTATCTGCACCCACCCCGTGTCCCTTCACTCGATCTTGCCCAATTAATATTCTCTTATCTCCTGAAACATGAGTTAAACCCATCAAATCAGCTTTGGCAGTATTTATCGCAACAGCTTCTCTTACAATGTTGCTTTTCGTCTGCTTATCGTACAAAAGGAATTTATCAACTATCTTTCCTCCGGCCTGTCCAAATCCAATTAGAGCGAGTTTCATATCTAGGCTTAGTCTCCGTGACAACAAATCACTTTATATATCTCAATAAACCTTTTGGTAGCCTCTTTTTCTAGAATTCCATCACCTCATTTACACAAAAACGTGTTGCAGCGATATGATTCAAAATCCGTCTTCTGCCCCTTTCCCCTCTCTATGGACGACAGATGTCTGACGTTTCCCTCTATCACTTTTTTATTTTTCTACAGTCTATTCACTCTGCCAAGTAAGCTTGCATTGTCATTAACTTCTTTTTTGATTTCCCTAATTTTTCTACATCATTTCCCTTCGCCACCGGATCAAGTTTTAGTGATTTATACTGGTCATTACCAAATGGAAGCAAAACACTGGGGACTACCTCTGCAATTGCCATTAAATATTTTTGCATAACCATGGGTATTGGAACTACCACACATGACCTACTCTTCGAAGAATGAATGGCTTTAGTAATTTCAGCCATGCTCATAATTTCTGGTCCTCCAATCTCGAAAATCTCTCCACTCTCAAAATCTGAACTCGTGTAATCGACTATAATTTCAACCAAGTCCTTCACCCAAATAGGATCAAATCTCATTTTCCCTCCTCCTGGCAGTGGAGTAATGTATGGTGGTGCTATCTTCTTTATGAACGAAATGAATTCTCCCCCCTCTCCAAATACTACGGAAGGACGGAAAATACACCACCCGAGACTAGATTTTTTAACTATTTTTTCTGCGTTTCCCTTTGCACGAAGATATGCTGTTTCTGCATTTGAATTGGCCCCTACAGCACTCATGTGAATCATCTTTTCCACTCCACATTTTTCTGCCGCGCGGACTATATTTTCTGTTCCTTTTCTATGAATCTCATCATGTTTTTTGTTCCCCCCTCTCGGCTGATACAGCGGAGATAATGCTACGAGATTGTATACTACATCTACTCCATTCAGACATTCTTCAACAAATTCATAATCTTCTATATCACCCTGACGATGCAAAACACCACGAGTAGAAGGAATTCTTGTGAACCCCCACCCCTGGGTAAACTCGTGGCCGCTTTTTCTTTTCCCCACGGAAATCACTTCTTGATTTTTTCCAGCCAATTCATTACATAACACTTTCCCAATGAAACCCGTTCCACCAAAAACTACAATTTTCATTATTTACTCACTTATACCTCCTATTCTGGTATAATTAATACCTTTCCAACTCGTTCTCCAATTTCCCAAAATTTAACCTTTTTCAGAATCAATCAAAACCATGCTAGTCACTCTTGAAGGAATTGATGGAAGTGGCAAAACCACTATAATCTCTGCTCTTCAAGAAGTCTATCCCGATGCCATCTACACCCTAGAACCAACCGATTCTTGGTACGGCGACGCGGTACAAAAATCAATCAAAACAGCCACTGCGGACCCTCTAGCAGAATTATTCTTATATATGGCAGATCATGTCTATCATCTTCAAACTACTGTTATCCCCGCACTAACTGACGGAAAACTAGTCATATCCGATCGTTATATAGACTCTCGGTATGCTTACCAATCTGCTTCTTTAGATGGAATTCTCAAAGATCCTCTATCCTATATAGAACAAATCCACCAACCTTGGACTATACTGCCAGATCTCACCCTCTATTTTGACCTCCCCCCTGAATTAGGGGCAAAAAGAAGCGGATCTACCAATAAATTTGAACAAGTTTCTTTTCTAAAAAAAGTCCATGATAGCTATGAACAAGTTATCTCTAAACACCCCGATCGGTTTGTTCGAATCGACGCCACCCTTCCTCCGGAAGATATGGCCCAACTAGCGATCAAAAATATCTCCAATTTACTATAAAGATAAGTTTAAAATCTAATATCTTCTCTCTTCATTCATGACCGCAATTCTCGATCATATAGGATTAAATGTATCCGACCTAGAACTGTCTCTCAATTTCTACTGTACTCACTTTGGATTTTCGGAACGAAAACGATTCAAAGCCAGCGATTCGCAAGATGGCCTTCTTGGTTTAAATGGAGTCAATGCTCAAATAGCATTCCTCGAAAACGACGGCATTTCCCTTGAATTGAAAGAATATTCTAGTCCTCCAAATACCAATGTAAATCCTTCTTCATCTATACACGACGTTGGATTGGCACATTTGTGCTTTCAAATCGAGAATATAGATGATTGGTACTCTACACTCTCTGGCGATATTGAATTCATAAGTTCTCCACTTCCTGTAGCTAGTGGAGCTAAGATTGCTAATCTACGCGACCCAGATGGGAATATAATTGAATTAGTCGAACGTCCTTAATATCATTAAATAGCCATGCTCGTGGCACACGATTCTATGAGTACGATCGATCTAGATCTTGTTGGAACCAGTCACTAGGAATCTCAACCCCCAGTCCTTCTTCTACACTTCGGCGATGAACTAGATCACAAATTGCCGCAAATTGGATCCCAGTAGACCGATTGTTGCAATAAATAGATTCATCTTCCGTATTCCTCCCCTTTGATGGATCTTGAATTATTTCACTTAGGGTAACATAATCTTTCATCTCGAACCCCCTTTTACCATGAAGCTCTTTGTGCTTTTCAAGTAGACTTTTCTGCCCAACTACGTAATCTTCCGACGCAAGATATGCTTCCCTCGTTGTTCCTATGATCTTGTCAAACATGGACTCGGCACTAGAGGATACTTCATTACTTTTAGTGTCAACTACAAACATCCCCTCTGAAACACAATCTTCTGGAAATACAGGGGCACCAGCATTTGTACACGTTGCTACAATGTCTGCATCATTCACCGCCTTTTCCGGTGAAGAAACTGGTATAACATCTATCTCCAATAGCGCACTCATTTCGTTTGCAAACTCTTCTCTATGGCTAACTGTAGGTGAATATACCTTCACTTGATCTAATTCTCTAACGGCAGAAAACGATTCTAGATATACTTTTGCCATACCACCTGAGCCAATTATTCCAACAGTATCTGCATCATTTCTAGAGAGATATTTACAAGCAACACCCGCCGTAGCACCAACCCTTGCATGTTGCAGCGCTTCATCATTTAATAACCCTAGTATTTCCCCATTCGTAGAATCAAAAAGTAAAACAAAACCCATTGATTTTCCTTCCTCCACATTATACTGTATCTCTCTTAGTTTATCGTCCTTATCTCTCCTCCAACTGTATACATCTGATACAAAACGAAAGGCAAGCCTCGGAGGATCCAAAATCGCGCCGATAAGCGAGTGCCACCAATAATAATCCAATTCACCCCTCCCGTCAACCGGCGAAAGAACGTCCGTTCTAGGCTGAAATGCTGCATCCCCTCTGCCCAATTGAATAAATGCATTTTCCATTACTTCCACAGCATCCGCAATATTCAAAACTTTCTGAGCAGTTTCATTGTCTATGAGAAGCGCCATTCTACACGCTACTTACTAAACGTACCGAAAAAGAGCTTTGCCCTTTGTTTCCCACCGTGTAAATCATAATTGATATTTTCTCAAACTGCTTCAGAAACACCATGGCATTTTCGGATTTACGAGAATGGATCGACGCTGTAGACGCATTAGGCGATCTAAAAAAGGTCTCTGGTGCAAATATTGAAGAGGATATCGGTGCGATCAGCGATGTATATCAGAGCAACCCTGGATCTGAAGCAGTATTGTTCGATGACATCCCTGGATATCCCTCCGGCTACCGGGTACTTTCTTGTATACTTAGCTCCCCCTCTCGAATTGCATTGACATTTGGATTTGATCCAAAATACACTTTAAAAGAAACCACAAAAGGAATTCAGAACAAACTAAAACATCGAGACGGAATCCCCTCAAAAATAGTCAAAAATGGTCCCATTTTAGAAAACATTCAAGAAGGAAAAGATGTAGACGTGACTATCTTTCCCTCTCCCTTGTGGCATGAAAAAGACGGTGGAAAATACATAGGAACTGCCGATCTTGTGATCACTCAGGACCCTGACACCGGCTGGGTAAATGTAGGCACCTACCGCTCTATGATACACACCAACAACGAGGTAGGAATGCTGGCTTCTCGTGGTAAACATGGCCGGGAACACATGGAAAAATACCACGATCGCGGTGAACCCTGCCCCGTCGCAATTGTTTGCGGTGTCAACCCCGAATTATATTGGGCATCTTCCGTCGAAATACCCCACGGTGTCTGTGAGTATGATTTTGTGGGGTGGTGGCGTGGAAAACCGGTCGAAGTTATACAGAGCCAGTTAACTGGACTTCCAATCCCTGCAAACGCGGAAATAGTACTTGAGGGCCATATCCCTCCTAATAAAACCAGATTAGAAGGTCCCTACGGAGAATTTCTCGGTTATTATGCCGGGGGCGAAAAAGAAGAAATGGTAGTTGATGTAGAGAAAATTTATCACCGAAATAATCCTATTTTGACAGGTTCTCCCTCTGCTAAACCCCCTGCAGAAGAAACTTATTTCAGGTGTCCAATTCGCGCCGCAAACATAGCAAACGCTCTCGAGGAGTTGGGTGTACCCGGCATCAAAGATGTCTGGTGCGATCCTGCTGGAGCAACCCGACTATGGGTCGTAGTTTCAATAAAACAAGAGTATGCGGGCCATGCAAAACAAGTAGGCCAATTAGTCAGTCAAATGCCCCAGAACGTATTCTTGGGAAAATACATCATCGTTGTCGACGAAGACGTCGACGTTTTCGACCAATCAGATGTTATCTGGGCCCTTGGAACTCGCGTCCACCCACCCCGGGACATTCATATAGAAGACTACACTCTGGGAGCCAGTTACGATCCTATTCCTTATGATTACATCTATCCAGGTGGTAGGGGATCTCCCGAAAAAGGATACTATAACGCTAGGGTTGTTATCGACGCCACGAAATTATATGAAGCCCGCGATGAATATCCCGAAGTTGTCCGAGTCAGTCCTGAATTACGCGAGAAAGTTTCTAAAAAATTCCCTGGTCTCTTCGACAATCTGCAATAGTGGGAGGAGCAGGATTTGAACCCGCGGACTCCTACGAGATCGGATCTTAAGTCCGACGCCTTTGGCCTGGCTTGGCTATCCTCCCCTTCATATCTTTACTCCCTATCAGAAAAATGACTTTCGTTAGCCAAATGTTGTCACGCCTTTCAATACTATCTCTTCTAGAGGCCTATCTTGTGGACCTGTGTCTGCCTCCCCAATCTCCCTAAGCACTTCGATTCCTTCTACTACTTCCCCAAACACCGCGTGCTTCCCATCGAGCCATTCACACGGTACTAGAGTTATAAAAAATTGAGACCCATTTGTATTCGGTCCACTGTTTGCCATACTTACCATTCCTTCTTTATGATGTGTTAGATCTTCATGGAATTCGTCGGCAAATGGATATCCCTCTATCCCCAGGTTCGATGGACCCCCTGTTCCATTCCCATAGGGGCATCCTGTTTGGATCATAAAATTCGCAATTATTCTATGAAATTGAATATTTTCGTAAAATCCCATCCCTGCTAGTTTCTTAAAACTTTTAACAGTGTTTGGGACTTTATCCTCAAATAATTTTATCTTAATATCACCCTTTGTCGTATGTAACACAGCCTCTGTTGCCATACTCTTATCTCCCCCCTCCCGATCTAAAATACGTTCGCTTTTGTCCTCAGATCCATCTCCCCCCCGCTGTGACCCTACACAACCCACTAGTGCCATTGGAATCATCAATACCCTCGAGAGAAACAATCGTCTTTGCATTTCTACTATGTCAATGTTCGCCGAACAAAATCAATCTTAAGGAATTCTTACCTGGATATGTTTATTATTTAGCGATCGAATATATCATCGGTCCCAACACGAGCAAAATAATCCCCAAATACCCAAAGTAAACATCCCCTCCTCCTAATGACGGGGCAAGTGTTAGCAGTAGCCCAAACATACTCACATTTATCGCAGTTATTTTTCTAGATCCAAAGACAAACCCAACTGGGAGTGATAGGATGAACATGGCCAATATCACCTGGCCAAGATTATAATTGACAAGAAAGTCGTCTAGTAGTGGCATTGGTACCAATATACTCATTACATCCTATCCTTCGTTGCCACTCTTTAACTTTCCGTTACTTTGTGCTTCTATTTCCTCAAAAATGTCATTCAAAACCCAATGACAACGAATTGATGCAGTACCGCTTCCCTGTCGGTTTTGGACCATCATCAAATACATGTCCAAGATGCCCTCCACAATTTGAGCAAGTGACCTCTGTTCTATTCATACCGTGGCTCAAATCTGAACACAAATCTACACTTCCTACAATCGCGTCCATGAAACTTGGCCATCCTGTACCTGATTTAAATTTTTCCGACGAATCAAACAACTTTGACCCGCACCCTACACATGTAAATACACCTTCGCCTTCTGTTTTTAGATGCGTTCCGCTAAATGGAGCTTCGGTTCCCTTTTCTCTTAAAATGTGGTATTCTTCCTTGGTTAATACTTCTTCCCACTCTTCGTTAGATAAATTTTTTTTAGCACCTTGTTCATCCATGTATGCCTGTTTCTTCTATGCTGTCAAATAACTTCTGCACACGCGTTTTAATGTCATTTCGGATCTCTCTGCATTCTTCTATACTCGCCGATCCTGGATCTTCCAAATCCCATACCATGACCTCTGTACCCATCTCCGATGTATCTAAAGTAGAACATCCCATTGTCACAATCATGTCACAAGATGCTATTTCGATGTCATCCATTTTTCGAGGAATTCTTTCTCCCAATTCTTTTCCGACTTCTCGCATCACTTCTACCACGTTTTCATGAATTTCATTTGCAGGATTAGTCCCCCCCGTACGAAGTTCAATTTCAGTTATCCTGCGGATTTTACATTCTTCTTCTGCAAATGACATTGCCATTTGACTCCTCCCCGCATTCCTGACGCACATAAACCCTATTCGGCTCTTTTCCATGGTTCTTCACCACGTCAAAATTTAGCAGTAAATAAATAACCTACTATTATATCTATATATTTCTCTTAACTCCTTTATTTAAAACAAAAACAATGGGCCCACTCGGATTTGAACCGAGAACCTCCACCTTATCAGAGTGGCGCTCTACCTGGTTAAGCTATGGGCCCCTAAACCTATCTACTGTTTCGAGATGGGGGTCAACATGCTAAAAGTTTATCTTCTCCATTCAGCTAATACCGATCCTCTCTTTCTCCTTTTTTAATTATATAGATATTATCCCCAAACGAAGATTTGTTTTGAACCACCCGTTCCACTCTTCCTTTAATCCCCAGACGTATTGGATATCTCGTTGGTGGCAATACCAGTATAAATCCTATCAAATCTGTCACCAACCCCGGGGTCAACAGACACACACCGGCAACTATGATGAGAATTCCATCTATGATCTGATTAGTTGGGCTCTCTTGATTTTCCAACTTTCCGAGTAATTTCCGTATTGTATGTGCACCTTCTGATCGAACCAATAATAATCCTATAAATGCAGTTATAATCACAATAGATGCCGTTACAAATAAGCCGACCATCTCGGCTACTCGAATTAACAAAAAAATATCTATCAAAGGTACCAACAATAACATGATCCATCGATATCTGACCATAGTTATGTTCTTTTGATTTCTTCCCGTAAATTCCCCATTGTCGCAATTCTCTCTGCATAGGCATCGTGCTGGTGTATGGATTCATCATTAGATTGATTCATAGTAACAATCACTTCGTCATCCAGGTGCTCAAATTTATCAACCACTTTTTTTGCCATATTACGCACACAATCCTCTACAAATTTCGCATTGAGATGTGCATGATACGTCATATAGTCTTCGTCCGGCCTTTTAGCCAAATTAAAAATCTTTGCACTCATACTATCCCGTGCCACTTCGATCAAATCAATCACATCTATTTTCGATGAATCTTTACTCTCCATTTTAAGAGTTGCATGTCCTCTCTGGGAGTGTCCAGCTTGTGGTACTTCTTCTAAAAACTCCTCGACTTCTTTCTCCCCCAATCCCAAACTGGATAGCTTCTTTCTCGCCCTTCCAGACATCATTTCCTGCGAACATGGGCACACAGTGATCCCCGTCACTACTGCTCCAATCTCTTCATACCCCTTCTCTCCTTCAGACACCGCTTTTGCAATTATAATTGCAGTGTTCTGGGTTCTCCTTTTCGTCACTGGAGTTTCTTCTCGAATGGCGAATTCAGCCTCCATACTCACTTCTGCACGAGTTGTGTACGTGTGTTTATTAAGCAACAAATCTGCAGCCTCTTTGCATATGTCTTCAATCCTCAGTGTTTTCTTTTGAATCGCAATTTCAAGTATCTCATCTATTACTTCCATATTTCGACTCATATCTGCCCCCTTTCTAAATCCTGGTAGGTCCACTAAAGCTTCGAATGTGGCCATCAATACATATGGTCTCTCCCCGCCCCTTTCTATCTCTATGAGTTTCTTAACCCCTTTGACTCCCACTCTATTCAGCCCCACCTCTATTTCAGGTTTTGTAGCCTGTACATCCGGTAATTCTTGCCTCTTCATCCATCTATCATTCTACTAGCATATTACATATACATTATCATCTTCTACTACCACTTCATATGTTTTTACATAAATTTGTGAATCCCCAATATGCTCTCCCGTTTCAAGCTTAAACTCCCACCCATGCCATGGACATGCTATGGTCGGGATTGAAGATATGGTTTCTTCAATTCTATTTCCTGGTCCCCTCCACTCCGCTCTGATTTCTTTCTGTATTTGACCATTGCACACTGGACCACCTCTATGTGGGCATGCGTTTTCCACCGCATAGTATTCCCCACCAACGTTGAAAACTCCTATCTCTTTTCCACTTTCTACTGATATAACTTTCCGAGTATCCAATTCCAATTCTTCTCTATGACACACCTTTATTTTTTCAGTCATATTCCAAATACCTTCTGAGCATTTTTCCCTAGTATGAGCTCTTTTTCTTCCTCTGTTAAAAAAGGTATACTCGTAATCGCACTTGGGGGGTCATAATCCCAATGTGGATAGTCTGAAGAATATAGCAATTGACTCGCCCCACCCAATTCCTCTATCGCCTTCTGGAAATATTCTGCACTTCTTGGTTCGTCTAGAGGCTGCGTCCCATAGTAAAATTTAGACATATACTCCGATGGCCTCTTTGTTAGTATCGGTGCTTCCGAAGCGCGTTTAAGGTATTCTGCATCTAGACGTGCCATCAATGAAGGCACGTATAATATCCCCGACTCTTGGAACACAATTTTGAGCCCAGGAAATTTTTCTGCCACCCCCTGAATCACTATACTTACTAATTGGGACATATTACTCCATAAAAAACCAAGTGTATGTGTTTCTATGAATTTTTCATAACCCTTGATATAGAAATAATCTAAACTCGCGCCACCTGCATGGAATACTAGTGGTAATTTTGCATCTTGACAGGCTTCGTATATTCCATCATATTTTCTATTTCCAAATGGAGGTTCTGGCCCTCCACAAATCATACAAGCCCCTGCAAATCCCTTTTCACCACCGCATCTATCGATTAGCTCGACAGCCCGTTCTGGATCTTGATATGGCAACACTAGCAGTGCATATATTCCTTCCTTTGGATCTACAACCCGATCTAGCATATAATCTGCATACGCATTGGAAATTAGTTCTGGTCTTTCATCATCCCCACCAAGGCGTGCAAACGCAAGCATCTTTTGTGTAATCACAACTATGGCATCTGCCCCAACAATTTCCATTGCGGTTGGAATATCTTCCGGTACCATCTGTCCTTTGAGATATCCCACCTCATCGCGTTGTATCCTCCCATACATGTAGTGATCTGGGTATCCTGATGAAGGAAACATCTTACCCGGTGAACGCTTGAATCTCTGTTTAAACGGATTGTTATCTGGAATATACTCTGCTAGCTCTGGTAAAGATTCCAAATAGTGCGCATCACTATCTACAATGTAATGGCTAGTCATACTTGTGATAGCGATTGCTCACATAAAAACCGTCCCACTCCCACATCTTCCACAACAATAACACTAATCAGACATCCTTTTCAAGATTCAAGTATATTACTACCACATAATCTGATGGACTGGAGGCTTTATCAAAAATGAATCCCGGAGATCACGTTCGCGTTTCCCAAAATAATTCTTCGTATGAAGGAATCTTATTACCTTCCACAAACGACCAGTATCTACTCCTAAAACTATCTGGAGGTTACAATGTTGGGATCTCTTCTAAAGGGGCATCTGTAGAAATTATTAGCCCAAACTCTGCCCAATTTTCTCCCCCTGAAAATAAGTCAGATGATGTCTCAAATATCATATTCGATGAGGACCTTCCTACCATCTCTCTAATCACCACAGGAGGGACAATCGCATCCACTATCGACTATCGAACCGGGGCCGTAACTTCTCAGTTCGATGTAACTGATATACTGCGATCTATACCTGATCTATCTGGTCTCGCCAACTATCGTGGAAAAGTTGTCGCTAATATTTTATCAGAGAATATGACACCATCAATTTGGCAGGATCTCGCAAAAGCAATATTTGAAGAAATAGAAGCCGGGGTCGACGGTGTCATAGTCATGCATGGCACTGACACAATGCAATACACGGCAGCTGCGATTTCTTTTATGATCTGCACCCCTATACCTATAATTTTCACAGGGAGCCAACGCTCTTCTGATCGGCCATCTAGCGATAACCTAGTCAATGTAATTTGCGCGGTCGAAGCCGCAAAATCCGCCTGCGCTGAAGTTTTAATCTGCATGCACTCAAACGACTCCGATAATCATTGCTCTCTCCACCGAGCAACTAGGGCAAGAAAAAACCACACTTCGAAACGAAGCGCTTTTGCAACAATAGGAAATCTACCCCTCGGGGAAGTCAATTATGACACTCGCAGCGTTACTTACCGAAGAGATCACGACAAACGTGGAGAATTAAAATCTTCTCTAAAATCCGATCTAGATTTCAATGTTGAACTGATCAAATATACTCCTGGAATGGATGCTAAACTACTCGACGCCTGTTCAGAGAAGTCTGGCATAGTAATCGAAGGAACTGGCTTAGGCCACATCCACACAGATTTCATCCCACATCTCTCTTCCCTTATTAAAAATGGAACTCATGTTGTCATGACAAGTCAGTGTATCGAAGGCCGCGTCTGCTCTCGTGTCTACGACACAGGTAGGGATTTACTGGACATTGGTGTAATTGAAGGTGGGGATATGCTCCCTGGAACTGCAAAGGTAAAATTAATGTGGGCACTTGCCAATACGGACAACCCATCCGAGTCAATGCAGATCTCATTAGCAGGAGAAATTACAGAACCCTCCCGACCCTGGGATTAATTATTTATTTATCACCCTCCACTCATAGGGGGAATAATTGCTAGTTCATCATCATTTTCCAATGCCAATTGTGAAAATTTTTCTCCTCTCATTTCTTCACCATTACATAGCACTTGAACATGATTCAATACTCCACCTTGCTCATCCATCACCAATTCTCTTAAATTTGGTATCTGATCGAATAGATCTTCCAGCGCATCCTCAATTGTGATCCCACTATCCATTCTTATCTCAATTTCTCTCTCCCCTGCAATCTCTGCAAAATTGGCAAAAAGTTTCCATTTCATGATGATTCAATCTACCTAAAGTAATAAACTCGCATCCAATGCTATTTGGCCCATTTCTTGAATACTATCTCGTATTTTTTTCGGAAATTCTTCCCCCTCAGTTTCGCCCTTTTTAGACCCTTCTACTAAATTCCCATCCACCGTGAGTATGGAACCTGCTTCTATTCCCAATCTCCTGGCAAGCGTCAAAATAACCGAAGTCTCCATCTCAATAGATAGCAATCCCGAATTCTCCCATATTTTTACGTACTCTTCTGTCTCTGCATAATATGCATCATTGGTTACTATGGCACCCACATGGAATTTATGATCATGTCGTTTTGCCACATCTACCAAAGCAGAAACAACCTGATAATCCGAAACTGCTGGGTATACTTCTGATTCATACCTTTTTGTCGTTCCTTCTTCTTTAGCAGCCCCTGTAACTATGATAAATTCCCCAGTTTTAATCCCCCTTTGAAGTGCACCTGTTGTTCCCACTCTGATTATTTTCTTCACTCCAACCTTACAAAGTTCTTCAACGGCTATCGCAGCAGATGGACAACCAATCCCTGTAGAACAAACGGTCAAACCCTTCCCTTTATAATCTATATTGCAAATTTTGTATTCTCGATTCTCAGAAATAACTTCATATTCATCTGCCAATGCTGCAATCATCTCCACTCGATTAGGATCACCTGGTAGTAATGCAATTTCATTCAACTCCCCCTCCCCTACGAGCAAGTGTGGCTGTTTTCCCATATTCTTATTTCTATCCTACTACTGAATATAATATCAGGTTATGCATTCCTGGACCAATACCAATCGCAATCATCACTATTAACAAAATTCTTGCATACAAAGGCTTTTCTTTTGTATAATCCACAAACAAAAAAACTAGGGCAATCGCCAATACGATCTTAACACATACAAACAACCAACTCACACCAATAATATTCGCAACGGGGAGTGATGCACCAATGTCTAATATCATTTGGGAAATTGGGGTCTGCTCCTTAAAATTCAATATGTCAATCCCAATTGCCGTAGATGTCCCATCTAGAGTCTGTCCTATGATAACTAGCAAACCAGTGCTTCCCAACACCTTTGGAATTTCTGCACTTTTTCTTTTCACCGCCTCCCACACTAAAATAGAAACAACCAATGCAACCACCAACCCCACGATCGACCATGCTGGATTGGTCCACCCCTCTCTGGATAAAACCACCATCGTAGTGCCAAACCCAATCAATCCACTCCCCATCAGAATTTTTTCTGCAATCTGATCCCTTTTAAGGAGCAAAACCACCGACCAGACACAACCCAATATGACAAACGTAGTGATGTACACTGTTGGGTTCCCTAGTAGGAATGAAATACTTTCTAACTTTCCGTATTCTTTCAAACCCATCACACCCACGACACGCAAACCCGCACCAAATGCCATCCATGGAATCAAAGATATAATGATATCCTCATCGATTCTTATCTCACATTTCCAAAGAACCATTGCAATTATTCCTGCACAAATTAAGATCCCAATCAGATATGGGGCCGAGGGAATTCCAAAATCTGAAGGAAGGATATCTAACATACCCGTTATTATTTCGGATACCCCAAAGCCATTACGACTATGAGAATACCGTCGTGTTTTTGTTCCCCCTGATAATACATCTAATCACAATGGCTTCGTATCACATCGAAACTTATGGATGCACAGCCAATCAAGGAGAAAGTAAACTAATTGAACAGTTACTTCGCGACGCAGGACATTATAAAGTCGAAAACCCCGAATCCGCAGACGTAGCAATTCTAAACACCTGTACTGTCATAGAAAAAACTGAACAAACGATGTTGTCTAGGGCGAAAGAACTAGAATCTCTAGTATCTGATCTAATCGTCACCGGATGTCTCGCACTCGCCCAGCCCGATCTCATCCACGAATCTGGGATCGACGCTCGTGTATGTGGATGGGATGAAGTACCTCTGGCCGTTGGAAATGGCGAGTGCCCCACAACTACAAAAGACACGCTACCCATCATAGATGGTGTAATTGGAATCCTGCCCATCGCCCGCGGATGCATGTCTGATTGTTCTTATTGCATCACAAAAAAAGCAACAGGAAAAATCGAATCTCCACCTATCGCAGAAAATGTTTCTAAAGCCCGAAATTTAATAAAAGCCGGAGCAAAAGAAATCCGAGTAACTGGACAGGATACTGGAGTATACGGATGGGACCTTGGAGAGCGATTGTTGGATCAGTTACTCGACGAAATTTGTGAACTCCCCGGTGATTTTCGTGTTCGATTAGGAATGGCGAACCCTAAAGGAATTCATGGCATTTGCAAATCTCTTGCAAACGTGTTCTCTAAACATGAAAAACTCTATGATTTTATCCATGCACCTGTGCAATCTGGATCCAATACAGTTCTAGGTCATATGCGACGCCAACACCAAGTAAACGAATTTAGAGACATCGTGTCTATTTTCAATCAACATTTAGATCATTGGACTCTAGCGACGGATTTCATTGTTGGATTCCCAACCGAAACAACCGAAGATCACCAACAATCACTAAATCTAATACGAGAAGTCCAGCCGGAGCGAATTAATATAACACGATTTTCTAAACGCCCCGGTACCGATGCAGCAAAATTAAAAGGTCTTGGGGGGACTCTTAAAAAACAACGTTCATCTGAAATGACACAACTTAAACTCGAAATAACTTCCCAAGCATACCGATCTATGATTGGAACTCGCCACACTCTTCTTGCGGTTGAACCTGGGATCAATGGCTCTATGAAGTGTAGGGATGAGGCATATCGCCAGGTAATAATAAAGGATTTTGAAGATTATGGAATTACCCCAGGAACGTTCATACAGTCGCAGATAGTTTCCTCTGAACACGTTTATGCGTTCGCCGAACCAGTGTAGTTTATTTTCACTCTTTATAAATTTGTTTTCCCAATTCGTAAAACATATTCCCCACCAGCGATTGTCCCCCATCTGCAACTAGTACTTCTCCTGTGATCACCTCAGCCGCAGGAGAACATAGGTATAACACTTGCTGGGCCATTTGTTCCACACTAGCTATTCCTCCCATGGGGATGCTATTTTCCAATCTATTAACTATCGATTCATCTCCCAATAAATTATCCCTTACACCTTCTGTCAATACCACTCCTGGACACATGGCATTCACTCTTATGTCGTGCTTTGCCCATTCAAGCGCTAGTGTCCTTGTCAAGTTGAGAACACCCGCTTTGGCAGCACCAGAATGACCAACATACGGCGCCGCATTCCACGCATAGTTAGCAATTATATTCACAATTGATCCACCATTCTCCTTTAACAAAGGAAAGCATTTTTTCGAAACTCTAAATGTTCCATCTAGTACTATGTCTACAACCGCCCTCCACCCATTTTCACTAAGATCTTCTATTGGACAAAAAAAGTTCCCTGCGGCATTGTTCACTAATATGTCCATACTTCCCCATTCCTTCTCCATAAAATTCACCACTTCGTCTACGCTCGATATTTCTCTGACATCCATGACTTTCCATAGTATTGATTTCCCTGTTAGTTCCTTCAATTTTTCAGATGCCAATTCTAATCGTTCAGCATTTCTAGATGCTATAAAAACATCTGCTCCATGTTCTAAAAAAGATCTTGCAAACCCAAGACCCATCCCCGTTGCACCTCCTGTTATGAACACTTTTTTTTCTTCAAATAGTTCCTCTTTAAACACACTTTCATTCATGCATATTACCTCTTAATAACAATCTATCCTCTCCTCAGAGATAAAGACTCAGCATGAACGCCATTCAACTCTTTGCAAAAAATTCCAATCTATCCACTAATCCAAATTGACTTTTCTTCCCCTTTATTTTCGACTCCCTCTTGTTGCGCAAACGCGTCGTGCAGTTTTTGATATGTTTCTAGCATGCCTTCTACAACGATTTTAGTATCACTTAGAATCGGCATAAAATTAGTATCTCCCTCCCACCTTGGAACAATATGTGTATGCATATGCTCATTAATCGAACCACCGCTTCCCTTTCCCAGATTTAAACCTGTATTGAATCCTTGTGGATTAAATGCAGTTTCTAACGCTTTTAATGCTCTTACTTTTAGCCGGGAATGGGAAAGTAACATCTCTTCATTCAGTTCTACCGGAGATCCTATATGTTCCTTGGGAATCACCATTACATGCCCCGGATTATATGGATAATTATTCAAAACAACATACGTGTATTCATCTTCAGCAATTACTCCCAACTCCCTGTCTTTCCCTTTTTTGTATATTTCGCAAAATACACATTCGTCAGAAATTTCTTTCCAATCCTGTCTAGAAACCCACTCCATTCTCCAAGGGGTAAAGATTTGGTCCATGAGTGGCAGTATATCAGAGAAAGCTTTAGTCTATCTCTCCCCTTTCCTATTTCGTTGTTATCTCGCACCCATTCTTTGTCACAATCACTGTGTGCTCAGCCTGACTCACTAGTTTGTTTTTTTGCTCCCTCAAAACAGGATACCCTCTAATGATTCTTGCCATTTTTAACCTCTGTAAAGCGATTTTACCTTGTGATTCTTCCACCCACCTCGCAGCAAAAGGAAGCGTCTTATATCTATCTTCAATCAGTGCAACAAGTTCTCTTGACCTTCTCCCTCTGATCGAGCGCCTTTGAATTAAAGAAAATATCTCTTCTTTACCACCTTCCGTTACTTTTCCCCCTCCTTCTGTAGCAAAAGGTTCAATCGCAACGACATCTCCAATTTCTAATCTCACCCCCGTTTCAATAGCGCAGTTAGGGATGTTTGGTCCTATATGTGCATCGTACTCTCCCACACCATGGCCCGAAAGATTGATTATCGAATTATATCCCATTCTATCAATTTTCGATTCTATTACTTCTCCTATTTTTCCAACATTCACCCCTGGCTCTATCAACTCTAACGCAGCTTTTAATGCCTCCTCTGCAGCCTCCACAAGCTTTGGATTCCCCGATAGGTCCACAGTTTTGGCAGCATCTGCAATCCAACCATCAACATGAACTCCTATATCTAAACAGATCATTTCCTCCCCAAATTTGGTTTTTTCACCCATACCCGGTGTCGAGTGAGAAGCTTCTTCATTTATACTTATGTTTACTGGAAATGCTGGTTCTCCTCCCATTTCCCGAATTCTATTTTCTGCAAACTCTGCCACTTCCAAATGAGTCACACCCACTTCAATTCTCTTCACGGTTTCCGAAAGTGTCTCTGCAAGAATTTTCCCCGCAGCACGATGTTTTTCGTATTTTTCAGATTTAAGATCTACTTCTTCCACAACCCACTTCCTATATATTTTTCATTATTTCCCGTAAATTTATACTTCGTCTTCACCGACTAAAACAGCATTCACCTGACCGGTTTGCCCGGGTCTAGATGTCACCCTAGCCCTTCCTTCACTGGTGTCTATTATTGCACCCTTTGTAATCACATTACGACGGACGTAATTCAAATTAGCTGCATTCGAAACTACATTCTCTATGGTAGCTGTCATTGATTTCGTTCCATCAGAAACAGTGACTTTGTCAATCGATAATGCTCTAACTTTTTGTGATTTACTCCTCGAATTGAATATTTGTCTCCGCGTCTCTCCAATATTGGTATTTGCTGGCAGCCGACCAAGTTCTGATTTTCTCTTTTTCCGGAAAGAACTCAGCCGTCCACCCGTTTTCGTTCTCTTCGAACGGCCTTGAAACTGCATACAACAATCGAATCCCGCGATATATTAAAATGAAGCGGTCGGAATTTTCTGACCAATCAACAAAAATACTTACATAATATCCACTTGATCTTATTTTACAATCTTCCTTCCTATTTGACATCTGTCCGATATGTTTCTAATGTGTGGCGTACATTGTGTCTTTAATGACTTTCTTTGAACTACTTGCCAACCGGATTAATTCTATAGGTAGTATCTTGTGCATAGGTCTCGACCCCGACCCCTCTCGCCTTCCTCCTCACCTCCAAGACGAAGATCTGCCACTTTGGAGTTTCAATCGACGCATCATTGATGCGACCCATTCTTACGCAGCCGCATACAAACCAAATGCAGCTTATTATGAACATTCTGATGGGTGGGATTCTTTAGTAGAAACAATAGCATATGCCCATGGAAAAGGAGTCCCGGTTATTTTAGATGCAAAAAGAGCAGACATAGGAAACACGGCACACCAGTATGCGAACTTACTCGATATGGCGGACGCAATAACTGCAAATCCCTATATGGGTATTGACTCTCTAAGCCCATTTTTATCTAGATCTGATGCAGGCATTTTCATATTGTGTCGAACCTCCAATCCTGGTGGGTCCGATCTACAAAATCTAAAATTATCTTCTGGAATGCATCTCTATGAACACGTTGCTCTACTTGCAGACAGTTGGAATGAACGCGGCAACGTCGGTCTCGTAGTTGGCGCGACCAATCCTGATGAATTGCAACGTGTAAGAAACCTCACCCCGAATCTTCCCTTCCTTGTTCCTGGTATCGGAGCCCAGAAAGGAGATACAGAATCTGCTGCAAAATATTGTTTATCTTCTAGCAACGCAGGACTGGTTAGTGCTTCTAGAAGTATTATTTTTGCAGGAGAAGGGGACAATTTTGATAAATCCGCCGCAGAAGCAGCAAAACGGGCTAGAAATTCACTAAACCAATTTCTAAAGTAACTTCTGCATTCATGAGTAGTGCATCAATGCGTCCGACTCTTTAACTTCCTTCAGGTTTTTGTAACCTGCCACCCCAATGGTGCTCTCCAATTCTGCAAGTAGATTTCCAATTATTTCATAGACTCCCTGCTCCCCAGCAAGTGTTAGTCCATATGCATAGGGGCGACCGATCTGTACCGCTGTTGCTCCTAGTGCCAACGATTTGAATACATCTGCCCCTGTCCTAACTCCACTATCGAATAAAATTGGAATCTCTCCACCTACTACCTCGGAAATTTTTCCTAGTGCACCAGCGGCGCCAATTGCCCCATCAATCCTTCTCCCCCCATGCGAAGACACTACTATTCCCTCTACTCCTATGTCCAATGCCATTTTTGCATCTTCTGGATGTAATACCCCTTTCAATACAATTGGGATATCTACAACTTCTCTAAGTTTCTCAACACCCTCCCACGTAAGACTAGCATTATACTTATACTTAGATTTTATTAACTGAGTTGTTTTTTTATCAGCAGAGTCCCAATTATCAACCTCAATTCCTAATGAATCTGCTACTACTGGATCTGAAAGAAATATGGCCTTGGGGGCATCTTTATCCGTGGACCATTCGCTATTCACGCTGTAATTGGTCTCCATAGACCTCGGTTGCCATGCACCCCGTTGACCATCTAGCGTGATGAAAATAGCATCATACCCTGCCTTTTCTGCTCTAGATGCAAAACTTGCTGTAACTTCCCATTCGTTTATCCAGTATAGTTGAAAAAATTTAGTCATATTCCCCATGACTTCTGCAACCATCTCCAGAGGCGTAGAGGACCAGGTGCTCAATGTTATCGGGACATTTTGTCTACTCGCTGCCCTTGCAGTACCCAACTCTCCATCTTGGTGGTACATCCTCTGGGATCCTATTGGTGCAAGTATTAATGGAGTTGGAAGTTTCTTCCCAAATAGCTTAATTCCCATATCTATTTTTGAGACATCTCTTAATATTCGAGGAACAATTTGATACCGATCAAGTTCTCTTCTATTGGAAGCCATTGTTTGTTCTGCTCCCGCACCGCCCGACGTATATTCATATGGCCCTGGACGAAGTTTCTTCTTTGCCTCCTGTTCTAATTCCTGGAAACCTATTGGAATCGATTTTCCCCCTCCGGAAATTTCTTTCCTTCGTTTTTTATAAAATCCTTCTTTTTCTGAATTAGTATCTTTCATTACTATTTTTTGTATTTACAACATATATATCCCTCCCTCTCAAAAAGTACTATTGATGAAACCCATTCCAATTTCCAATCGCTATTTGTATTTGATTCTGATTTTCTTTGCGATGACTTTCGTTATTTTAGCATCTCAACAATCTGTCCAAAACTTAAGTAGATTTATGAATATTGTAGGATTTATTTTCGCTATTTTAGTTTATATGGATATGCGATATTTACAAAATCAACACAATGTCACTTTCAACCTAAAAATAATAGGGCGCTCTATCTCTGAACCCCTTCTCCAATCCATCTATTGCATCTCGATATTTCTATATGCACCAGTAGTCCTTGCATATGTCATCCACCGAAGAACTATATTAGTCAATAATTAATGGATTTTCCCCTTCCCATGCGAAAGCCGGGATTCGAACCCGGGTTGCGACCTTGGCAAGGTCACGTGATACCACTACACTACTATCGCCAGTAGCAAATGTCAACTTCGTTATACATAAAAGGCTTACGAACGATACTTCCAATTCTCTCCTCCAATTCTCTCCCGCCCCTTTCTTAAAACAAATTTTATAGTTCTCCAAAACATGACTCAAAATAGCATTTCCGTGCGACTGCGGCACATGGTGTGCATCAAAGCGCCACCCTTATACGGGCTGAGATCTGAAAATATCGCTACAGTCTAGTGGTATGATAACTAAGACGCTGTAATGACTCGAACAGTTCTCGTACCTTCTTCGCTCACCCGGGAAACCGAGGATATGCGAATGGCGACTCTGAAAATAGGCTACATAGCCCGTGCGGCTGCCATTTTCAACATAGATCGCATTTGCGTTTTCCCCGATCCCCTGGGTGAAGGCGATTTAGGTATGGAATTTATCAGCACCGTTTTGGGATACGCTGTGACTCCTCCGTATCTTCGTAAAGAAATATGGGGGCAGCGCCCAGAATTGGCTTATGCTGGAGTCTTACCACCTCTTAGAATCTTACCACAGGCCGGCTCTGGATCAGAAGATTCAGAGTCGTTAAGACAAGGAATAGTGACCCAGGTCGGACCTGATAATCGCGTTTGGGTAATTTGCGGACTGCAAAACCCAATTTCCCTAACAATCCCCACTAATATGGATATTGTAGAGGGACAACGCGTTTCTGTCAGAATATCTTCCGAAAAACCAGTCCGGGCTCGACTACTGACCGATTCTATACCAGGAATCTTAGTCGAGAACACCGATCTAGAATCTGCATTAGAACGTAATGATGCGGGAGTTAGAATCGCTGCATCCCGGTATGGGAATCCACTCGAAAATAAGAACCTCGATGATCTTATTACTCGAGTAAATCGGGAGGGAATGACAGTTGCATTTGGGGCCCCCGGCAGGGGTTTGCCAACGATTCTTGGGTTAGACCCCATAGAAATACTTGAGCCAGATATCCCTGGCCCCAAGTTCGATTGCTGGCTCAATACAATTCCAAACCAAGGCAGTGAAACGGTGCGAACTGAAGAGGCAATGATAGCCTCTCTCGCATTGTTCTCACTCTAACACACAACCAACCATGCCTAGAACGCATAGACCTCGAAAAGGCTCACTCGCATTTGGCCCCCGAAAACGCGCGGCGGATCACGTCCCGCGATTTAATTCATGGCCAGAAGGCGACAATGAGCCGAAGCTCCAGGGTTTTGCAGGATATAAAGCCGGAATGACACATATAGTTGCAACAAATGATCAGCAACATTCTCCTCTTTTTGAAATGGAACAAACATTCCCCGTAACCATTGTTGAAACCCCTCCTATGCATGCTCTTGCCGTTCGAGCATATGAAAAAACCCCGTATGGACTCTATCCTTTAACCGAAGCATGGGTCGGCGATTATCATGAAACATTGAGCAGGTCTTTATCTCCTCCTAAAAAATCCAAATTAGATGAAACGGAGAAAACACTAAGAGAATTATCTGATCAGAATAAAATCGAAGACATACGGATGATAACCCACACTGTTCCATCCTCGATATCTGGAATCCCGAAGAAAAAACCAGATTTAATGGAAACAAGAATTGGTGGGGGCTCTATTTCTGAAAGATTGGATTTTGCACTTAATCTCTTACATGATGGTGGAATCCACAACGTGAGCGATATTTTCTCTGAAGGCGATTACCTTGATGTAACAGGCATCACAAAAGGAAAAGGGACACAAGGACCTGTCAAACGTTGGGGGGTTCAAAAACGGAAAGGGAAACACTATCGCCAAGGGTTCAAACGACGTATCGGAAATCTCGGACCTTGGAATCCCTCCCGTGTACGATCTACTGTACCTCAACAGGGTCAAACCGGTTACCACCAACGCACAGAATATAACAAACGCCTCGTTTCTATCGGAAATGCAGATGAGGCATCTGTATCTGGTGGATTCATAGGATATGGAGAAGTTAATGGGCCACATATACTCGTACATGGTTCTCTGCCCGGTCCTCAAAAACGTCTATTGAGATTCCGTCCAGCAATACGACCAAATAGGCTTAATTCACCCATTGAAATTCATCACATTTCCAAAGCATCAAATCAAGGATAATTTACTATGAAAGCTACACTATTCAATCTTAAAGGAACTAAAGAAGGAACGGTAGATCTTCCCTCAACTTTCAATACCCCTTATCGTCCAGATTTAATTCAAAAAGCTGTAGTAGCCTCTCAAGCAAATCGAAAACAACCTTATGGTGCCGATCCATTTGCTGGGAAAAGAACTTCTGCAGTGTCTTTAGGTACTGGACGTGGACTTGCACAGGTTCCCCGATCCAATGGACGAGGAAGAAAATCACCAAACACTAACAGTGGCCGAAGATGCCACCCCCCTAAATCTACTAAATCTTATTCTTTAAAAATAAATGACAAAGAACGACGATTAGCAATTCGAAGCGCCATTGCCGCAACAGCAAATGTAGACCTAGTCCGTTCTAGAGGGCACAACTTCGATGATAAAATTACTTTACCCATTGTGATAACCGATGATCTTTCCGATTTAACAAAAACGAAAGAAGTCATCGACGTCTTAAACAATATTGGGATCTCTTCTGATCTCGATAGGTCTGCTTCACCAAAAGTCCGTGCAGGACGAGGAAAAACTAGAGGGAGAAAGTACAAACGTTCTAAATCTATTCTGTTAGTTACTTCTGGAAAAGCACTTTTAGCTGCACAGAATGTCCCCGGAGTGGATGCAGTAACAGCTAGTGAAGTTAATACAGAAGATCTAGCACCTGGGACTCATGCTGGGAGATTAACAATATGGACTGAAAGCGCTATCAAAGAGGTGGAAAACAAATGAATGTTTTACTTTACCCTCTCATAACTGAGAAAACAATGGATTCCATCGATTTCGAAAATAAATTAGTATTCATAGTCGATCTTAGTGCTTCTAAACCTGAAATTAAACAAGCAGTTGAAGCTCAATATGGTGTATCCGTAACTAAAGTAAACACTCAAATAACAATGAAAGGAACCAAAAAAGCAACAGTACAATTATCCGCAGAAGACGACGCCCAAGACGTAATATCTAGAGTGGGGGTATTCTAATATGGGGCGTAGAATTCAAGGACAGAGACGTGGAAGGGCTGGGACTTCTGGTAGTTCCACTTTCAAAGCCCCTTCTCATAAATATAAAGCAAATCTTACTCATAAAACTACCCCAACTGATTCTGACACTGTCCAAGGAACTGTAGTTGACATCGAGCACGATCCTGCAAGAAGTGCCCCTGTCGCACTTGTGGAATTCAACGATGGCGATCGCCGATACGTCCTCGCTCCTGAAGGAATCGCAGTTGGAGATTCCATCGCAATTGGAATATCTGCAGAAATAAAACCAGGAAATACTTTACCCCTCTCAGAAATACCCGAAGGCCTTCCTGTTTGCAATATAGAATCTAGACCTGGTGATGGGGGGAAATTCGTCAGATCTAGCGGTGTAAGTGCCACTTTGATCAGTCATGATGTCCATGCCGCAATGGTAAAATTACCCTCCGGTGAAATCAAACGATTAAACCCTAAATGCCGTGCAACCATTGGTGTCGTAGCGGGAGGGGGACGAACCGAAAAACCATTTGTCAAAGCTGGTAAAAAATTCCATAAAATGCGTTCAAGAGGTACGAAATATCCTCGTGTAAGAGGCGTTGCAATGAATGCATGCGATCACCCTTTTGGGGGCGGTGGGAGACAACACCCTGGCCGTCCAAAAAGTGTCGCAAGAGGTGCCCCTCCTGGACGAAAAGTTGGTGCAATTGCTTCTAGAAGAACTGGCAGAGGTGGTTCTAGATGAACAACAAGGTAGATTATCTAACTGGCCAAGAAGGAGAATTCACATATCGTGGATACACAACTGAACAGTTACAAGCTCTTAGTATTGATGAGCTAGCAGAATTGCTCCCTGCAAGAGCCCGAAGAACGCTTAAACGGGGACTTTCAGCAGAGCACGAAAAGTTACGTAAAAAGGCGAGTAAGAGGGATCCCGTATCCACTGCAAGCCAACCCATACGAACACACGTTCGTGACATGCCCGTTCTACCCGAATTCATCGGATTGACCTTTGCTGTTTACAATGGACAAAGCTTCAAACGCGTGAAAATTGAGGAAGACATGCTAGGATATTACCTAGGGGAATTCCAACTAACTCGAAATAGAGTCAAACATGGACAAGCCGGTGTAGGTGCAACCAGATCTTCAAAATTCGTACCACTTAAATAAAATCATGGGAATCAACTATTCAGTACAATCCGATCAAAACACAACTGCTAGGGCAATAACCCGCAACCAACCAATAAGCCCAAAACACTCCCGAGAAATATCCCGGGCAATTAAAGGAAAAACAACGTCCGATGCTATATCTTATTTAGAAGATGTAATAGCTCTAAAACGGTCTATTCCCTTCCGAACCCATAATGCTGGAGTAGGGCACCGAAAAGATATAATTGGTTGGGATGCTGGAAGGTATCCTCAAAAAGCCTCTCGTGCATTCTTAAAATTATTAACTAACGCCATGGGGAATGCAGACAACAAAGGTCTAGATTCACCCTCTATGAAGATAGTGCATGTTGCAGCGCATAAAGTTGGGGTCCGGCGTGGCAGAAAACCCAGGGCGTTCGGCCGTGCCACCCCTTGGAACACAACACTAGTAGACGTTGAACTAATTTTGGAGGCTGATTCCTAATGGCAGATGAACATCAATTCATACAAAAAGGACTGAAAAATTCTCAAATAAATGAGTATCTAGAGTCTACACTTCAACGTGCAGGATATGGGGGCATGGAAATAGCAAAAACTCCCATGGGGACTCAAATCGTACTCAAAGCAGAAAAACCTGGGATGGTAATTGGAAAAAGTGGCAAAAAAATACGTGAGATAACCGCAGCTCTCAAAGCCAATTTCGATCTAGACGATCCCCAAATAGATGTACAAGAGATCAACGAACCCGATCTGAACGCACAAATAGTTGCTGATAGATTGGCCAACGCATTGGAACGTGGCTGGTATTTCCGAAAAGCGGGCCACACAACAGTAGACCGAATTATGTCCTCAGGAGCACTAGGTGCAGAAATCGTTTTATCCGGAAAAGTTACTGGGGCACGTGGCAGAGTTGAAAAATTCAATCGCGGATATATCAAACATAATGGTGAACCTGCCGCAGAAATAGTCGATCGGGGCCAATCCGTGGCAATACTCAAACTAGGTACTATCGGAGTAAATGTAAAAATCATCCCTCCTGGTGCCCAACTGCCTGACGATTTCAGAATCCTTGACACAATCCCTGGTGAAGAAGAACCAACTGAATCTGATTCTGGTCCAGAAACCGAGGCAATAGATGATCTATTGGCCCCAACACCCGAATCTACAGAACCTACAGATGATTCTGATCCCGCACCCGCTGTAGAAGAAATAATAGTGGAAAAAGAGGCACAATCCCCTCCTAAGGAAGAAACCAATCTCAAACTAACAGATCTTCCAGGTGTCGGCCCTTCAAAAGCCCAAGCACTCGAAGAAGCAGGATTCGATACTATCGAGGCACTACAAGCCGCAGGAGTAACCGATCTCGCTGCAGTTCCA
>Ga0114932_10000902_pt1 | contig 34942 bp, 55 predicted proteins | sample 2SBtaG_2_FD_87286 | JGI IMG/M metagenome (GOLD analysis project Ga0114932, IMG submission 87286) | Deep subsurface microbial communities from Kolumbo volcano to uncover new lineages of life (NeLLi) - 2SBTROV12_ACTIVE470 metaG | ecosystem: Environmental > Aquatic > Marine > Volcanic ...
ATTTTATGTCCATGTTACTTTCCTTTTTTTATATTCATTAGCAATAGCACAATAGATAATAACGCCACTACAACTTGTAATAATTCGTGAACCTGCGTTAACCCGATTGCATAATTACTAAAACTAATTGCTGCTATTTTTAAACTGTCCATTCGTCTTCAATCCTTGTATCTCATCTCTGAGTTTTGCCATCTTTTCATTGTTTTCAATTTTTATCTCTAAAGCCTGAACTCTTAATTCCATCTGATACCAACCCCAAGCAAGCGCGCCCAACACAGACACGATATTGAATATAAATTTAATATCAACTTTTACCTGACCCATTTAGCCTTCCAGACATATAACTTATTTTATCACTAAGATCATCAACTTCTTTCATTAATGATTCATGTCTTCTGTCCATTTTATCATTTATACTCGTTTTAAAAGCATTTACAGAATCAATTAACTTCACAGAAATAGTGTAACAAGAGTTGATTTCTGTTTGCATTTTAGAAATATCTTTCTTTATGTCATCTAAGTCTTCAGACTGGTCTTTCTGTGATACTACAAGATTATTAAGAAGATATAAAAAGCCAAGAGTCATTATACCCATAGCTCCAAGCTGCCCATATAATTCTATCATTTGAGCAATATCCATTATTTATCCTTTCCTAATACCTTATCTAGTAAACTCTTATTCATTTCTGTAAGCCTTTGTTCTCTTTCGTTCTCTAGTGGTTCCATCCTTTCATCAAGTGCTTGTTCAAATTCAATCAACGCTTCTTTAATATGTACTATGTCTTTTTTATTATTATTGATATTTGCATTTAACGTATACCATGCGCCAGTTAAGGTGAACACCAGAAAGATAATTTGCACTGCCCATTTAACTGAGATGTGTATTTGTAACTCATCGTTTAATGCTTTAGTTCTCAATTCTCTTTACATCTTCAAATTGGCTATGCAACCAGCACCAATTTTGTCTAGGATATAATTTATCATAATAATAATGTTTTACTGAATCTGTATCTGTTATTTCAATGAATACAGTATTCGTATCACTAGGTGTAATTTCCCAGCCTGCTACACTCCAACCACTAGAACAACTAAGACTTGAAAGTGTAAATAATAGAAATATCATAAGACGTGTTGAGTTCATAACTTACTTCATAATTAATTTTCATAACACCATCCACCATGCTATGGCAGTTTCTACGAATATATCCGATAACGTATTGTACCACCATCGTTCTTTTGTTCCATAAGGCTTAAAATTCTCGATATACCACTCAAAAACTTCCCAAGCTATACCAACTATCAATACGCCTAAAACGCACCATAAATCAGACCATCCACACCATTGGAATATCTTGCAAAGGAATGCGCCTGCTGCGAGATGGTAACTGGTCCAACCATCTAATTGGCCTGTGCGTTGCTGCCATGCTACTAATTTTGCTAAAGGACTATTCATCTATCTACTACCTTATTGTTAACTATTTTATGTTTAAAAATGTCGATGCGCCCATGAGAATCACAGCCTTTCGCTTCACATGCTTTGACGTAAGCAGTTTCAATGGTTGCAAAAGAGTCTGACCGTTGTACTATTTCACCATCAACCAATAAAAAATAATCTTTTGCGTCAGATGGATAGGTCAGCGACTGCATAGAACCATCAGCCATACGAATAGACTTAACCATTTTAGGCTTTGTATTCTTATGAATTACCACATCATAATCTTGGGCGCATCTACGAACAATCATCTAATCGTTCTCGTCACCTGGGTCATGCGGTGAGTGGTCATCTGACTTTGCCAATGACTCTTCTAGCATCCTTACAAAGCCATCCTTGCTTACAGCAAGTTGCTGTTGGATGAAGTTGTTGCTGTTTATCTTATCATCTATGTTCTTTAGATGCAGATACATTTGCTTTTGCTCGTCATTAAAGTCCTCATTGACATCATACTCGACATCATTAAGAGTTAGAATAACTGGCGGTTGTTTTTCTTTTTTAGCCATTATTGACTCCTTGTGTTAGTTAATTATTTTACGAAATACATTTCTACTGTATCAGAAACGTCTTTCATTTTAATCCAATTTGATGCAACTGGTTGACCTTTAGTAATTGGTATTTGACCAAGCAAACCAACTAAGCACCATTCATCTCTTTCTTTACGATTTTTATAAACCTTACTTGGGTCATAATCTGGATTCAATTTTTTACGCTGATGCGATGGAGTTAATTCTACTGCATCACTCGGAGGTGTGACACCAGATGGTAGTCTGTCAATATGGTAAGAATGTTTACGATAATATTTATCTTCAACTTTTGAATCTTTAACTGTACCGCCTAAAACTCCACCAGTCTCATCTTTGCCACGCTTATTATATTCTTCAAATGTAATCTCTTCAGTCCATTCTTTAATTTTATAATCTTCTAAGATTATTTCATCGTAATCAGTTTTCAGATACTTACCTTGATAGCGAGTAGTTGCACAATTAGCAACAACAGCAGATGATGATTTAGGTCTAATAACTCCCATTGGAGTATCTCCATCAGAACAAGCCACAATTTTATCACCATCAAGTTTAACTGTAGAGCCTATTGCTATCGCCTTACTATCTTTACTTTCAAAATACTCTGCATAGTCAGGAGCGCCTGAGAAATCACCACTATCAAAAGTAGCAACTCCTTCAAGGGCTGTGATTTGGGCAACTGTATCACCATTCTGGGTATCATGACATCGGAAGAAAAAATCTCCTGTTCCATCAACATTAGAACCACCCATTTGTATTTCCATACCAAACACATTACCAGTTGGGTTTACAGTAGTATTAACATCTATTTTTTGACCATAGATATACGCACCTATTGCCCCACCATCAATATCAACATTAACATATGAACCAAAAGCATTACCATCTACCGTACCACCATCAATATTTGTCATTGTACTCGAACCATAAATACTATTAACATCACTATGAGTACCAGCTATTTTTGCTGTAGCATCCAATCCAATTATTGCTGTACTTTCCTCGTCTGCTGTTTCAGTTGATTCAGCGTGAACAACTAAACCATACAAAGCTCCAAAAGATTCACTAGTATCATTAAAGACTAATTGAGATTTAGTGCCTATAAATGTATCACTACTATCACCATCACCACCAGTAATAGTCCAATTACCTTCAAGTCCATTATAATCTCCACTTGTAACAATGCCAGTATCTTGTAAACGAGCATTACCAGCATAAATTTTAGCACCTTTATCCGATGCCATCCAGACTTCTTCAGTATCGCTATTCCCAAGAAATACTGTATCATCTTGTGTGGCTTCAAAATTATTACCAATAGCTGTTACATTATCAAAACTTCCAGTGTTAACATCAACATTAGCACCTATAAGAGTATTATTCCAACCATTGCTAATTCCCTGTCCAGCTTGATAACCTACTACTGTATTTTCGTGTGATGTATCGTTATTTGCACCTTTTAATGCTTGATACCCCACAGCAGTATTATTGTCTCCACCTGCTGGCAAAGCAGTTCCAGTTTGGTAACCAACCATCGTATTTGATGCCCCTGTAGTGGTAGCGTCTAAGGCTTGATAGCCTACTGCCGTATTCCCAGCCCCAGATGTCAATGCTGTAAGAGCATCGTGTCCGATGGCAATTGTACCTGTCTGAGCATTAGAACCAGTTGAGTTCATAGCATTACCACCAATGGCAATACAACTCGCCATAGCACCAGTTCCTCCTGTACCAGCATCTTGACCTATAATGATATTGTAATCAGCATCTGCATTATTTATAGAAGTACCAGCGTCTGCTCCAATTACTATATTAAAACTTTCACCACTATCAGCCACGCCAAATGCTGATTTTCCAATAATAACATTATGAACATTGTCTGTCATAGCATCGCCAGCACTATTACCGATTACTACATTATTATTTCCAGTATTCAGGGATAATGCCGCTTGATAACCGATTGCTAAATTGCCAGCTCCAGAAGTCAATGCTGTGAGAGCATTTTGTCCAATAGCTATTGTACCAGTTTGAGCATTTGCTCCAGTAGAATCCATTGCGTTAGCACCAATAGCGATGTTGCCCTGTAATTGTCTATCATTTCCTGCAAAGTCTCCACCCTCTAAAGCATTGTAACCGATTGCCACATTGTAATCTGCGTCACCACCAGCAGTTCCTTCATCAACAGATGTCATTGCACCTAAACCAATTGCTACATTATATGACTCTCCAACTGCAACTGCATCAAGGGCTAATGCTCCGATTGCGACATTATAATCTCCAGCAGTTAAATTTTTAAGTGCATCAAACCCCACTCCAGTATTATAGGTTGCCCCAGCGACTGCTCCAGTACCCATAGTTCCTTCACCAAAGATAGTGTTATAGTCAGATGCATTGTCACTTGAGTTATTCCAAGCACTTTTCCCAAATACTGTATTACCAGTATTACTATCATTATTGCTGAGTGAGATTCGGGAGTTGGAGTCAATAATAAATCTTGCAACTTCACTTGTAAAAAATGTTAAAGCCCCAGCTTCATTTTCTGTCGCTCTAAAAAACACTTCCTCTGCCGCATCAGTACAAGTTCTTGCCATTTCAAAATTACCAGAACTACTATTTCTTCCAATTACAACGTGGTTTGAATCATTAGCACCCATTCTTATCTGTTTATCACCACCATATATGGATAACTTATCGTCTGGTGTAGAATCGCCAATTCCAAGATTCCCAGCGGAAGTAAGAAAAAGAGCATCATTCCAACCATTGTTTTGCAAAACAGAAAACATCATAGATGTGTCCATATTTGCACTTGTAGAAAAGTCCAATTCTTTTTTAGTAGTTATCTTACCACCACCTCTAAGGGCTGAACCGTCTCCTAAACTAAAGCGTATACCTGCTGTTTCATCTACCGATGAACTACCACCAATTTTATTTTGAACTTGTATATAAGCATCACCAGATACATCTTGTGTAAAAGTAACCTTACCATCAGATGCAATTCTCATTCTTTCAGCCGTGTCACTTGCACTTTTAGTGTAAAAAGCTAAATCAGCAATACCAGCCGAACCTGCATCAATAGCTATCATAGAGGCACTTACATTATCATTGCCATCTGTTGTACCTAAAGCAATCCCAACTGTATCTCCTGTACTTCCAGCCGCACCATTTATAAATAATTGATAACTCTCTGAGGCAGTAGGAGTAGCTGTAGCCGCATTGTTTAAATCTTCAAAAATGTGCAATTTAGCGTCTGCTGAGGCTACGCCAATCCCGACATTACCAGCAAAAGTAGACGAGGCATCATTATTAATTGTAAGTGCAGTTGTAAAGCTGGCTACTGCATCTGCACTACCAGAACCAGCAACAGCAAATGTGTGTATTCCAGCATCTAATCCGTGATATGCGGCTGAACCATTGTTTATATACTCAAAACCAGCGGCAGTCCATTTAACATTCTCAGCAAGAAAAATTTTAGTTTCACCACTATCACTTCTTGCAAATATTGAGCCTCCAGCACCTACTTGTAAACCAGCAACAGTACTTTTCCAATCGGTTTCTGGTGTGACTCCTACACCAACTGCACCACCAAAAGTAGCATTTTGGCTTGAGTCTAATGTGAGTGCAGTAGTTCCACCTGTAACTAAAACAATATTATCTCCAGAGGACTCTTGAATGTATGTATTTCCGCCACCATCAAGATAAAATTTAGATAAGGCTCTTATAGCTAAATAATCAGATGCCCCTCCGCCATTTTCTGTAAGGTCTAATAAATTTGTGCCACCAACTGTAATAAGCACTCTGTCTGCACTTGTTTCGTGTATATATGTATTTCCACCGCCATCTAAATATAATTTTTTAGTGGCAGATATTTGTAAATTTTGACTTGAGTCTATAGTGAGTGCAACAGTAGCAGAGCCACCAGATGGAGTTGTAGCGAACTTAATTACACCATCATCTTTATTAGTGGTATCTGCTCCACTAAAGAATCCCATATAGCCAATAGTAGTACCATTCCATTTACCAAGCATTGTACCTATACCAGCATCAGCACTCGACCTATTTGCATCTATTGTAATAGCGTTTCCAGTATCTCCAGCACTGTGAATGGTTATACCTTCATCTCCAGAATCTGCTTCGATGTGAAGGTTATTTGTGGGCGTTGTTTCGCCAATCCCTATCCGACCTAATTGGTCAATAACAACATAATTAGCTGCTTCATTTCTTGGAGAAAAATAAAGTTTATCTGTAGAATTGTTTTCTCCATACATAATCCTTGCCGCACCATCTCCACCTCTCATTCTCAATATGGCACTACCACTTGCATTTGTATTCTCAATTAATAAACCAGCATTTGTATCTGTAGCTGGGTTTGTAACAGCATCTGCCCTTTTTATCGTGACAATTCCATTAGTGGTATTTACTGTGAGTATGTCACCACCATCAGAGTTCTTGCGGACTAGTAAGGCTTCTGTAGAGTCTACATCTATTACTTGTGTACCTTCTATGATCTCATCGAAACTAAGTGAACCACCGCCATCTACTTGGAGGTCACCATTGATTACCAAGTCTCCTGTGATCGTTCCGCCAGACGCTATCTGTGCTGATGTGTTGCTGATCAAATTCTTGAATGATGCCATTGTATACTCCTACGCTAGTACGATGCGCACCGTAGAGGTCGCACCTTTGCCAAGCAAATGTAAATAAACTGATGATCCTATGCCTTGTGGCACATTTAATTCGTAGATGGTATCTCCACCCGCTAAATATAAATTGTTTCCTGTACTGCCCACTATCATGTCGCTTGCGCTACTACTGAACCCATAATAGACATCGCTACTAGGCTGTAATATTACGCTGTGGACCGCGCTGACATCTAGGTTGTATTCTGAACCTGTTGCAACACTTTGCGCTGTTTGTACTGAAAAATTTGCAGAACTGCTGATATTCAGTGATTCAACCACTGAATGCTTGGAAAGATCAGCCATCTTGTTTCTCCTTTCTGAATGCCTTACCGAGCGTGACTTATCTCATGGGCATTTCGGTTATTTACTCTATGATGCCTTGCGCTCTTAGGCTGGCATCGCTAATTCCTTTCATTTGGATGATAGGACTTGCAAACAATTTGCGCACCTTTTTGGTTTTGCATTTTGGGCAAGTGATCTTATCATCCTTGGACCATAACTGTTCCCATTTATACTCACAAGGACTACATAAGAAGTCGTTGGTCTTCATTTTTTCTTTTTAAGACTCAGTTTCTTTTTAGGCTTTTTAACCTCGCCATTCTCGTTGCAAGGCTGGTATCCTTTTTTTAAAAAACCATCAATTACTTCTTGGTTGATTGAATCTACTTTGCCAAAAACTGATCCATCTTTTCTTTTAAAATATTTCATTTTATTTCCTTTCTAATGGGTGGGCGAAACGCCCACCCATTGACAATCATCTTATAGTAACTATTAAGATGGATTAGCGAAGTTAACAACTCCAAGTGACGTGCTAGAAGCACCATGAGACAAGGATGCGCCAAAAAGTATATCGGCAACCACGCTTGTAGCCAGGTGGTCAATGTCGTATGCTGACTGCACTCTAGGTGCAATCTGCATAGCCATGTAAACTGCTTCTTTCTTAAAGACAGTTGCAGTTTCATCACCAGTACCTCCATCATCATCCCAATCGGTTGAGATGTATGTTGGCATACCGTAGATCTGACCCACGCCACCTGAGACATTAGGATTCTGCCCATCACCTCTACGAGATGAATCATAGAAGTCCTGTAGACTCAAGAGATACATGTATGCAGCAGGAGAAGCATATAAGAATGTTTCGCCATCTGCGTAGTCGTGACCCGCATCAAGTAGCTTTTGCAAACCTTCACGTAGTTTTGCAGAAGTGACTTGATTGTCAGTTCCAAGTGTAATATCATTACCAGTTGCGGACTGAAGTACGTCTACTGCCAAGTAGTTTTCAACCTTCTTAGCTAATGCATAACCCATAGATTGCGCATATGCACCAAAGAGGTTTGCTGACTCCTGAACGCGAACAATATCATCGATCCGTTTCGCTTCATAATGATGTTGATCAACAGAAATGGTGACCTCACCATCAGTGTTGTTTGTGTATGTTACCGCAGTACCTGCGCCTTTTGATGCAGCCGTTTCCTCAGTGACTTTGGGGATATGCAAAGTATCTCCCGAAGGCATTTCGGATGAGAAGTCCATCACCTGATTACGCAGTACGAATTTACGTTCTGCATAGTCTAGTATAGCGTCACGCCATAATTCAGGGATGAACTTGGCCGCGGTGGTTACTGTTACGTTACCGTCTGCCATTTTCTAAGTCCTTTTTTAAGTTCCTTTGCGTTTATAGGATTCCAGAATATTGCTCCAATTCAATCGCCTGTCAGAGTCTTTTATCTTCTTTAAATCAACATTACTATCATTGACTGGCGCGGATGGTGCGCTGGAAACCGCAACGCGTTGTGTGTTTAGTTTCTTTACTACAGCACGCAATGCTTCTAGAGGTAACTCTCCAAATGTAGCATGCTCTTCCTCTGGTATCTCACTTAGAAGTTCAGCGCGAAGCGATGCTTCCTGCTTCATTGCTGATTCAACAATGGGTTCGAGTTCTGCGAGCTTGTTGGCGCGCTCCTCGGCAAGATTCTTCCATTGCTCTTGTTCTTCCATTTGATTTATTCGAGTATCCTCGACTTCTTTGCGGAGTTTAGAAAGCTCCTGCTCGGCAATTTGTGCGCGACCACGATATTTCTTTGACTCTGCTATCAGATTCCCAACTTCGAGTTGTTGGTGGTCCTGTTCTTGAGTTTGTTCTGGTCCTACAGGGTCAACTGTAGACTCAGGCACTGACTGTGCAACTGGTGTTTGTTCTTCGGACATTCTGTCCTCCTATATGTTTATTGTTACGCGTGTCTTGCTCATGCGTGATAGGTTCTTGCCAATAATATTGGCGAAGTCTCTGACGATACCTTTTTCTACTTTATCGCCTAATTCTTGATTCTCAGCAATGGAACGCTTTGGCATTCGATTCTTGCCTTCGTTATGATCAAATAATTTAGTTCCTTGCTTATTCTTCTTGATACCGTATAGAAATTGTATTTCTTGATTCTTTTTGACCGTGGTGCGCTGTACATCAAAGGCATTCAGCATTTTGCCAGTATCTTTTAAGGTCACTGGTTGTTTCTGTCCACCTTTCTTGCGATTTGCATAACGCTCAGAATAATCTTTAAATGGCTTGCCTTGAAAGTTTTTTCCACTAGAGATCTGTCTCTTAGTGCGATCGACCGTGTTCTTTGCCATCTTCTTTACATCAGATTCTTTAAATTTTAATATATCTTGCAATTTAAACATTAATTGGTTCCCAATAATGACGGCAACGATGCCCACCAGCATGCTCAAATCCATCTGATTTTACTTGCCTTATCTCTTCAAGTGTTAGTGGGTCATTGGATAAATACGTTCTACATATAGGACGATTCTTTTCGTCATCTGGTCCAACATATCTATATAACGTATCTTCTGGCAGATCTATTGCCATTGCGCCAACCACAGCGCGTCTATAATCACCAAGCATTGTATATATTGTATTTTCGATACGTGGAGTATTTGTGCGGACCGCAGTGCGCATTATATTCTTTAATTCATCGCCTTTTAAGCCACTATTTAAGCCAGACACCATTGCGTTCTGCATCACATTACTCACTTGTCTAGTTACGCCTTGTATGCCTTGGCGTTGGAGAGTCTGTAGAACCACGAGTTGTATCTCGTTTGCACGCCCAAAACTCGGCAGATCAACAAGAATATCCTCAGTTGTAGCCATGAAGGAGTTGATGGCGGTAGAGAAGCGTAAGCTCTCAACAAAATAGGTCGAAAAGTCAATTGCAGCGATAATTCCCAATATCTCAGTTGTAGAGAGACCTTCCTCTTCAAGTTCTTCAACATCCTGTTGGAACCCATTGATGGCATCTTCAATACTGCTTTCATAGGAATTAACTGTTTGGTCTATTGTTGGCATTTAAAATATTTAGTAGTCTATTCTGTGGCACATCTTCCTCTACGGCTTCATTCTGCTGCTCCTCAAACCTAGCTCGGTCCTCTGGTCCAGCGTCAGGATTGTGATAATCGAACCAATCCATAGGTGTGCTAAGCTGTCTGTCAAATCTCCAACTCCAAAGCATGATCTCTGCTTCTGGTGTCAGTGCGTAGTTTGGTTCTAGGAAGTCCACACTATATTCATCACCTACGTTCACATTTGCTTCAATCTCAATGATGCGTTTATCTACTTGAAATCTGCGTTGTTCCCAAGGTCTCCATGTGTCCTCGGTCATTGCGGAGCGTTCATCTACGTTCTCAGCTTCCACGATGGTCAAACTCGCTGCGCTTGGTGCGTTGCCTGAGTCATCTCGTGCGTATTTTGCGCGGATGTGATTGTTATTTAATGTTGTTTCCACTAAGAATCTTGTGGAGTCTATAATTTGATTTAGGTTACCACCACTTGAGGTAACGCCAAAATTTGCCTGCTCTGGTAGGTATAAAATTTTATCAGTGCCAATACTAATTCGAGATGGGTCATCCACACCACTAATATACTTTATGCCTAAACAGCCATATTTTATAGCAAGATTTAGCTCAAGTAATGCAACATTGACTGCAAGATCGGTTTGTGCAACGTCCATTGCGTTACCTACGTGGTAGTCGCGGATTGGCGGGTAACGATGACAAAAGGTTACTGGCAACATACCATATGGGTTAATATCATTATCATTTACACTAATGACCTTACCATCTTCATCCACAAGGAAGTGTCTACCTGGTACACCATAGCGTTCTTCGGTCCATACCGCGTGTACCACGTCACCTCTTGCGTTGCCTTGGTTCTCAATTGGATACATAACTCCAATTGGCTTATCTCTTGAATCGCCTGCTAAGAATAAAGGCGTAAAATGAGATAATATCTCATATTCTAATTTTTGTGTAACCTCATTCCACTTACTTCTAAAAGCCATTGTACCAAGCAAAAAGGTCAAACGCTCTAGCATTCTGCGTTGCGCGTTTAGTCCATGCTTATCTATGATAGATAGATAGGTTTCGCTCGTACGCAGACGTGGTGGTCGTTTGTAGGTCATCGAACGAAGACTACAGACGCGTCTAGTGAGGTTGTTTTGTGGGATGACCGTCTGACGCAGGGTCTCTGGTCCAAAGTAATCGCTCACATAGTGGTCTAGATTGATGCCTTCGTAGAAGTCCATCAAATAATCCCGCTCGCGAGTACGCTCATCCTCGATGTATTTTAACTGTTCTTGTAATGCGCCAATTATTGCGCCTTCAGATTGATCTTGAATTGTAAGCATATCTACCTTTAAAAGAAATCGATGACACCAGCGTGTCGGTTTTTCATTGGGAATAGGTTTGTCAACAGAAAACGCAACGCATCGCAGGCGTGATCGAACTTACCATCTTTTTTTGGTTCATGGCGTAAGGTTTGATCTTCGCGGTGTTCTGGGTAGTGGTAGTTTTCATACGCTTCGATGCTCTTCTCACACTTTGGATGAATGAACAAGTGCGGATCGCCATTTGCATCCTCGAACCACCTACGTACATGCGATACACCAGATACTACGTTTCTGGTGACCGCATCGCGCTTGATGTTGACACGCAGTCCTTGATTCGCAAATACCTGTATATCACTGATACCAGACTGCAAATTCGTACCACTGCCTGCTGGGTCACCCCAGATGCCAGTATACTCGTAGCCAAGTGAATTCAGTTTATTTGCAAACTCCTCTGTGCGTGTGTTTTGCAGGTTTACCTCGTCTATTTGATGTACGTCAGCAAAATTCTTCTCTCTGCCGTGCAATTGCACGATATTAGCGTGGGCATGGCGATAGCCGAAGTCCAAACCAACATATACTGGTTTGGATGGGTCGTATTTAACGTCCTCGCGTATCTGTGTGGTCCTGTCTAATGGGAACACCTTACCCGCATAGCTCTGGAATTCGCATAAGATCTCTTGCAGGTAGGTCTCTTTGGTCAGCGTGCGCTTTAATTCTTCGTGATCGTCCTTGAAATATGGAGATAACGTACTGGGAAAACGCCACGACTCCCAATCTGGGTGCTTATCGCTTTTTCCAAACTCATATAAACTATGCAAGAAGTTGAATCCACGCGGTGTACTGGTGAACATTGCCCAGCCTTGTCTATCTGATAGCGTTGGGCGCAGGTACATCTCAAATACGTTGCGTGAAATGAGCGCGGATTCGTCAATACAAAGCCAATCAACACCCTCACCGATCAATGATTCTTGGTTTTCTGCTGACTTAACCGATAGTTCACTGTTCAGACCTGCTAACTTCATGTAATACAGGTCTCCAGATATTTCTTTCTTGGATTCTAGTGGTAAGCGTAGTTCGGTCATTACAATGCGCTTGACCTCACGAGCTATCTTATTGGCCAGTGAGTAGTTTGGTCCGACTATCCAACCACGCGTATTGGGCGTGAGCAACCACGGCAGTATCTCGTGCGCTGCCATGTAGGATTTACCAGATCGTCTGCCCATTAAACAGACGCGAAAGCGAGCTGTGCTGTTATGAACTGCCAACTGCTGTGGAGTCGGGTCGTACCCCAAGATCTTCCAGAGCTTTTGCCTGTTCACTATTTGCTTTATCAATCGGATTTTCCTCGAAACCACACTGTTGTAGTACGGTTTGCAGGTTGCCTGTCATGTCTACTGCTGTCTTATCACTCATGCCTAGGTAATTCTTAGAAAGAAATATCTGCATCGCAATTGCGTTGTTTTCGATGGCGGATACCCACATGGCGCGTCTGAGCTTGAATTTCATCTCTTCGCGGCCTGCTTCGTACTGTACCTTGAAACTTTGACGTATGTGATTCTCACCTACCTCGAAGTATTTGCCAATTTCAGCGTAGTTACATCCAAATGACGCAAGCATTCTAACTTGGTCTGCGTCTACTTTACTCTTCTTCTTCATCTATATTAGCCTTTTCGATGACATTCTTTATCTTATTCAATGTTCTGCGCCAGTATTCCTTTACGCTGGACTCGGTTATCTCCATCTCTACTGCGATACTAACGAAGGTGTGACCAAGCGTGCGCTGCTTGAACACGCGGAGTTCCTGCGGAGATAGTAGGTCGTAAAACTTATGTGCGCTGATTTGCAGGTGGCGCAGGTGCGGTTCTATCAGTCCACTGCGGAATACTAGCATGTGGAGATGGTAGCGGTCTGCGCGGTCTATGGCGTGCAGCCATTTGTCAGTATTATCGTCAGTTAGATTAGACCAAACTTCTTCCATTATCTAAATTTAAGCATACGGTGTTGACAAAAACGAAAGTAAAAATTTTAAGACGCGGTAAGTGGGAAGAATCTGGGTTTGCCTTGGTATACCCGATAAGTTATACATAATATATATTATACGCAATTTTAAAATGGTGTCTCATTCTGTTATACTTAGCAATATCAAGACTTAACAATTTACGCGGATTTTATGCGGTGTATGATTTGCGGTGTTTGTGTCAATGTGGCACGTTGCGTCTTACTTTCTTTTTGTTTTGCTTTGATGGATATATTTTATTTATACAGGTGTTGACATAATACAGGTATATAACTAAATTAATGAGCGCATTGAGAGAGCGCACGAAGTAACTAAACAAAAAAAGAGAGAGTAAAATGAACCTATTAACCAATACCAATAGTAAAATAAAAAAGACCGCTAAATTAAACAATGTGCGATTGTATGAGTTTAACTTGCCCGCTGTGAGTTCTTGCCCTTGGGCGGATACTTGCAAAGAAATTTGTTATGCGGATAAGGGAACGTTTAAATATCCAAACGTTCAAGCAAAGTATAATTTTAATTATGAACTAACATTAAATGCGCCCGCATTTATTGAACAGATACAAAAAGAACTAACAAAAAAACGCGCTGAATATGTTCGCATTCATTCAAGCGGAGACTTTTATAGTATGAACTATTTAAAATCTTGGTTAGAAATTGCGCGCAATAATCCAAAGATTGTGTTTTATGGATATACAAAAAGTGTTCCATTACTCCAGGCGGTAAAATTGCCAGTGAACTTTATTTTTTGCTTTTCAACTGGTGGTAAAATGGACCATAAAATAAAAGCAACCGACAAGCGTGCGGTAATATTTGACACTAAAGAAGATCTACAAAAAGCGCGGTTCATTGATTGTTCTGTTAATGATATGAAGATGATCACAGCTAACCGTATTGGATTAATTAAACACTAAACAACAAAAAGAGAGAGTAAAGCAATGATAAAACCAAAAACAAAACAACAAAAAAAGCAAGATAAACATTACTTACATGAATGCGCTTTAAAATGCGGTAATATGTTAAGTGACTTTATAAAAGAGTTAGGTGGTTGGGAGTTTAAAATACGTCACATTGAAATTGGCGACATTAACGACATGCAAGAAGCAACGGAACTGTATAATGATGCAAAAAGTAGAAAGAACGCAAAATACACAATGACTGATTATCAAAAAGATTACAGTCATAAAGAATACAATAACGCAACGCACATAAACCACTATAAATAAACCATACTGATGATCGCGATTAGTTATCGCGTGAAATCCGCTCATATATGGGCGGATTTATGGAAACTAATAAAAGAGAGGTTAAAATATGTTTGTAATTGTTGTCACGCATGATTCAACGGATCCGTGGGTATATGGTCCATATAAGACCGTCACCGCAGCGGAGCGCGATTTGAAGCGATATAAAGCCACCTGGAGCAATCGCGATTGGGATTCAATGAGTGCGCAGGTCGAACAAGTAAAAAAGAGAGGTTGAACAATGATAAATAAAGTATTAACCGCATACGTTGAAATATGCGCGATAATATGGCTATTGCTTTGGTTATTCAATTAATATTATTATGCGTTTATGTCATAATATGCAAAGCAATCATTGATGAACTAAACCAATAAACCAACAAATTAACCCGCATTTATTGCGGGTTTTTTTGTGTCTAAAAATGATACAATCTCACTGTATCATTTTGTTAATAGACATAATACGAATTATGCGCAATTTTTTAAATGAGCTTTTTGAGCTTTTTTGGTCCATTTTCGCATCCAAATATGGTTAATTATGCTGTTATTATATTATACTGGCAGGGTTTTTATATCTGGTTCGCAGGGTTTTTTTGCAAATTATATTATTCACTCAGGGTTTTTTTCTGCTTTAGCATTCTATTCCGCCACGCCAACTTGTCACGCGTGCGCAACCGCAACCAGCACCTGTCCAAATTGCAAACTCGCAGGTCATCGTACCACTCCAAAACCAGCGCACATCGTTCACCATCACTAGCGATTTGCACAAATTCGCAAGATTTATCATCTTTCTTTGAAAGTGGGCATTTTGAAGCAGAAATCACTAGAGGTGCTGACAAGGAGAATATGGAGAATATGGAGAATATCTCTCTCTCTCTTCTCTATAACTCCAGTTTCTCAAATTCTCTTTTTGCGCACCCAAGGAGAATTTGAAATAAGCCAAATTCTCCATATTCTCCATATTCTCCATCCTCATTGCACGCGCCTAATCGTTAAAACTATCCAATTCAGTTTCCAATTTGCGATATTGCCCATGTCCAATCTTGGCAACTAAACCTTGATTAATCATACGATCCAACCATCTCGCAACCGCGTTATTACTACTAACTGAAACCACAGATTCCAACGCAGCCTTGAACATTTCTCTGCTAAAGTTCTGCCCTTCTGTCGCAATTGCCTGCAATACTTTTTCTTCTACTGACTCCTTCGGGTCCGTATACCAGAACATTTCATTCTTTGGCAACGGCTTCAAGTATTCAAAATACAGATCACCATCACTGATATTATGCAACTTAACTCCAACTGGCACACCGTGAAGATCATTCTGGCTCCGCACCTTCGTGATCTTCATCACCTTTAATCCAGGCATACGATTGCTACTCGCAAGCTGTACGATACCATCCAGATGATTCGTGTACGCACTCCCGCCCAACATCATACTCACATCCAATGGACTCGCCTCGCCTAGCTTCTTATGATGCGATACCATCAGAATAGCCACCTTGTGCTTGTTCTTCATATTCACCATCGTACGCAACAGGTCCATAACATCATCGTTCTTGCTCACATTCTTATTGGTACTTGTATACAAGTTATCCACCACCAACACTTCACATGGGTCAAAGGTTAGATTCGCGTCCATTTCTTCCCATTTATCGGTGAAGACATTGTTCTGCCCACTGCTTAAGATACTTAGGTTCTTATCGAACCGCTCCGCTTCCACAGGATACTTCTTAACAAAATGCATTGCGGTCCGCTCGATCAACTGCTTGAAACTCTCATCCTTCAACTCAAACTGCACATGCATAACCTTCCTAGGCTTCGGTATTCTAAAGCCTAAGAACGGCACTCCTAAAGCCAAACACGTGGACAACTGCAAGCTCATCACCGACTTACCTACGTTCGTACCACCTGCAAGGCCCATAATGTCCTTCTCAAAGAACAGATCCTCAATGATAGGTTCTGGCATCTTGACGAAGGTCTTAGCAAACTGCGATGGACTAAAGCTACGCATCCCGCCAATGTCCTCTGGTTTGTCACCATACCGCACGCAACACACCAACAACTCATCTAGTGTATGGCCATCGCTGAACCAATCGGTAAGGTCATACCTTGAAGGCTTCTCATCCCACTGCATAACATACAACTCAACCTTATGCTCGAATAGCTTTCTAGCGAGTTTTTTAGCACCTTCCTCGCCTTTTTCGTCATTATCGTACACTATGTATACCTTATTATATCTAGACGGCAAGGTTAGTTTAGCAGGCAGCGCACCCGCACCTGACGTATAGGTCAGAGCGGATGCGCCATTGCAGTATGCGGTGACAGCGTCTTTCTCGCCTTCGCAGATCACAAGTGTGGAGAGAGATAGATGCGGAGTCTCAAACGCCTTGCATTCCGCGTCACCGAACTGCGGTCCTTTATGAAATTTTACATGATTCTCATTGATCTGGAACACCAACTGCGCATTCTTCTTATCGTCACGCCTTACGCCAATGGGCAGGTCTAAGCACTTCTCGTTCCAAGGCAACTCCAACTCATCCACCGCCCTCTGCCAATGCGCAACGAATGTATCCCGCGCACTTGCATAGCCACTCTTTTTGACCTCTTTTGACTCGACTTTGACCTTGGTGTTGGTCAGCTTATATTCTACCTTCGGGGTTTGTACTGTCTTTTCACTGAAATCCCAACTGGCCTGACACTTGTGGCAGTAGGCATACTCACCATTGATCTGCACCGTGCCTTGCTTGCGCACTGTACCATCATCACATTCTGGACACCGTGCGCGTTTGCCGTTTTGAGTTATGTGTGAAAAGACATCTACTGCACTCCTCAAAACTTCCTACGTAAGTTGTACAATGCACATAAATGTCTGAACGCCTGCGCACCTGCATCCAACTTATCGCGACTGATCACATGCTTATGGAATTTTCCATCTTCCTTACCAAACCGCATGATCACACCGTACTTCACATCCGCCTTGGGTTGCGCAGCTTCGTACATCAATGTGTATGCACCTAACTGAATCATCATTTCTGGATACGGTCCACCTTTGGATGTCTTCCAATCCACTATCACAAGCTCGTCATCTATCTTCCCAAGACAATCCACCGTACCGCCAACGCGCAACTCCTCATTGACCAACGCAAACTCGTTGGCAAGTACCTTGAAGTTTGCCTGATCATACCAGTTACGAAAACCTACAAATGCTTTTAGTGCCTGCTGTTCTTGGTTTGGTGTGTAATCTCGCGTATCCACCGTGAATCCTTCTAGGTAACCATGTATCATCAAATGTGTCAATGTACCTATGTCACCTGCGTCACGCATCACCGCATCTGCGTCCTCGCCTTGAGCCGTTATCCGCTTGGCCCATGCGATAAGTGTATTCTTATTCCATCCTAACTGATTGTTGATGATGGTAGTCACGCTCGCTGCGCGCTTGCCGTCACCAAGCACATAGTTTTGACCGTGTAACTTTGTTTTACTCATCGATGTATCTCTCCTTTAGTTCAGTAATAATTAAAAATGAAACTCCAAATGCCAACGCCCAGAACAATAGTCCTAAACCCAACACTAATATATTTGCTACCCACTCTGCTATATCAAACATGATCATTTTCCACTCCTTATCTCTTCGATTATCTCTTCCTTTAACTGTTTTAAATACCAGCGCATCAAGAAATGCGTAGCAAATATCGCTACACCTATCCAAACCACTTGAAACACATCAAATGCATTCTCTTGTAATGACTCTAACCAAAATGTCATACTAACTCCTTTTCCTTTATGATTGTAGCAACGGCTTGGACCACATCCACGGTCACTGCGTTGCCTGCCTGCTTATATCTTTGTGTGTCACTCATCTCCACCACCTTACCATCCATCACACCATACTTGTTATGGTCATCGCTAAAACCTTGTAAACGATTGCATTCAACTGGCGTGAGTCTGCGTATACTTGTATTGATTTTCACTCCATGCTGATCTTGTTGCGTTAACGTAAACATATCCTCACCGTCTTCCTTAAATCTTCTACCATTTTGTCGTTTTTCTGCACGATTTGGCGTTAATACTGGTTGTATCGTATACTGCTGCATACCTGTATCCAATGTCTGTGCTTCACCTTTACCTACTCTACCTCGCCTGGTCTTACTATTAGGCACAGATAGATTAATAGAATCACCTTCCTCTGCTTCTGCGTAGCCTTTCTTCGTGGCTTCTAAAATAGATATTTTTGGAGAATTTGATGAACCAATACCGCCATGTTTTTTATTACTTGTCGTTCCACTTTTCAATGTTGGTGCAATACCTAATGTGTCATAAACATTACCATTCTCTCCACCGCTTGGATAAATATTACCAACCTTTTTTACTTTCTTCGTGGCTTCTGGAATTTGATAATATCCACTATCATGCGTGTCCAATGTTTTACTGATACCATCTGTCGAGTATACACGCCTAGAAGATTCAAACTCTACTTCCTTTTCATATATTTCTGTCACTTGTTTGTCATAAGTATTATCAAATTGAAGTATTGTTTTTAGAGTCATCCAATCTTTTGGATTTGGTATTGCTCTGTATTTGTCACTACGAAAATAATGCTCTACTTGAGTTTTGGGTAATTTTGTGCTTTTTGCAATTTCGCCTATGGTTTTTCCATTCTTATTAGCCTTTAAATATTCGTTTATTTCTGGTGGCGTATCGTGACTGCGTTTTTTTGCAGTAATTTTTAACTCTCCAACCTGATACAACCCAGTTTTCGCTCCCATACCGCCACCATCGGTTAAGGTTCTTGAGATTCCATTGGCATCATATACTCGTGTGGCTTCGCTGTCTTTACCTATTGTGCCGATTTGATTTAATTCTGAAATCATAGTCATTCCTTTGTAGTTGCCACCTGAGTGTCCTGGATGTTGGAGTGTACTTGCGACTTTTGCATTCCTGTTGTCAGAGATTGCACCTGGTTCTCCGATAGGAAATACTTGTGGTCCACCTCGGTTTCCAATATATCCGACAATGTATATCCGCTCTCTATTTTGGGGTAGCCACCAGCGAGTATTAAGTAGTTGGAACTCAATGGTATACCCAAGGTCACTAAGAATTCTGTAGATGACAGCAAATGTGCGTCCATCATCGTGACTAAGTAAGCCTTTAACATTTTCGAGTACCAGACATCGGATCGGTCTTTTGTTTTCGACATAATAAGTGAGAAGCCGTGCAATTTCAAAAAAGAGAGTACCTCTAGTGTCATCAAATCCGAGTCGCTTTCCAGCCACGCTGAATGCTTGGCAAGGAAATCCTCCACAAAGGATGTCAATGTTATCTGGCAGATCTCTTCTTGGTCGAATAAGTTTAATGTCACCTAGCTCCTCACTTTCTTTATAATTATATCCATACACCGCGCTGGCATATTTGTCTATCTCACTATAGCCTACCCAATCAAACTCATAGCCTGCGCGCTTAAAACCTTCGTGGAATCCACCGATACCACTAAATAGATCAAGCAGTTTCATATTTTTCTAATATAATGTGTTTGTTTACTTTTGTCATTCCACATTCTCTCCATCCTGCCTTTTTAAAACAGTATCCAGGATTAACTGATTTGATTTTTTCTGCATTGACGTAGGTATAGTGCCTGCAATCAGACCAGACTGCAAAAGCAATTTCATCCGCTTGTTGAATAAGTGCGCTGCTTTTTGTTTTCGATTCATTTCTGAAGATAGAACAATTAATTCCTTTTTCTCCTGCGTCATTTATATATTTTCTCCATACAAACATTGCATCACATTCCCATGTTCTAAGCACGATCTTCTCACCTGGTCCACAAAACAATTTTGTTTTACGTCCATCAGCATATGGCCTATGACTATAATGTTTTTTAAATAGATCCATACAATATTCATCACCATCTTTAGTTAAATACCAATATCTTTTCAAACCCGACATGGTAGCGTCCACCAAGCCAATGTCATCCTTTTATACATTCGCACTTTTGTCGGGTTTGCACTTCTTACATATTTTTCTTGGTTTGCCGTAACTCACAAAATCTTCATAATAGTGCGTATAATCCTGCCAGTTGACTCGCGATGGTTCGTAGCACCTATTGCAACTAGTACAATAGAATATGGTTTTGTCCGCAAGTTCCGCATCTAAATTTCTCTTCTGTTCTCTCTTTTTGAATACATGCTGTCTTCTTCCGCCAAACACGACATAACTAGCCATATATCAACTCCTTTATCTTATTGGTTAGGTCTAGCTCCTTTCCACTCTTATTGACTAGACACGCAAAAAATACCTCGGAATTCTTTCTACGCTTCATAAATAACTTCATCTCCCGCGCAAGCTCGTCCAGATCATCTGCTTTAATGATATGGTCTTCCCACTCGCCAACCTCGTTATCAAATGCTATACTGCCTGCGTAATGTTTCATTAACTAAACTCTGGAAACCGTTCATATGAATAGAACCACTTCCTGCCTTTTGTTTGATTGTTCTTGCCAGTTGTTATTGCAAGGCTTAATCCATGTGAGTTATCATATGGATAGTATGCAATAATATCTTTTGGTAAAAAGTACACTGCAACCACATCAATGCGATGTGTGTTCTTATACTTATGTAGATTAACTTCGATAGAAGTACCGCGATTCAGCTTCATTACTGTTTTAACCTGCACACGTTTCATCGCACCATTGCTGAGTTCAACCACTAGGTCTACCTGATCAACATCCACTAATGGTTCGTAGACATTATATCCTTGCTCCAGCAGATCTTTCTTTACTGCCAACTCACCCAATGCGCCTTTATTAAGGCTATGCAAAAATGTCCACCATTGAACTGAGTTGACTTTGCTCCAAGATATACTTCGGACCATATCCCATGTCTTGTATATTGACATCTTGTAGTAGGTCACTTGAACGCGCACCACCAAGGATGGTAAATGTTGGAAATGAAACGTGAACCAGAATGAACACGTCACAGTCCTCAACTTTCTTCTTGGTCTTTGCTTGTAGGTATCCAGGATTATAGGAAGTGGTCTTGACATCCACCTTGTTGCCTTTGACCTTGAGGTCGTATCCGCTGAAGTGCGGACCAATACTGAGGTCGGGATATCGATTAAAGTATTTACAAACTGCGATCTCACCACCTGCTCCATTTATGTCAGGTTCAAGTCTTCGTGGTCCTTGTGAGATCACTCCATTGGTCTGGTTCTGGAGCATTCTCGCAGTTCCTGTCTGCACCGCTATCTGTGCTTCTAGGTTGTTCAGTGTTATTTGCATGTGGTTGTTCCTCGTGGTCGAGTGCGGCATAAAGCACCATATAGTTCACCACATCAAGACATCGTTGGTATGTGGTTTCATCGCTGTAGGTCTTGCCTGTTTTTGCATCGTTGCATAGTGCATCGACATGTTTCAATATATATACCATCATTGACTGCTTTGCTGTGTTTCCAAGTCGCTCCGCAACGTGCTTGAAATTGTAGAATTTATCTTCGTTACTAATGGTATATTCTATTGATTTACTATCGCTTATCTTTGCTGCGATATTAAAAAACTTACTTCTAAACTTATCGTATTCATCGTATTTCATTTTTACTCTCCAAACAATATTCACAAATAGAATCTTCACACATAATACACTCTGCATTCTCTGGCTTTAATATTAATAAGACACATGGTTGTCTATCAAACTTCCTTGCAGGATTTGGTTCTCCATCTTCTAGTGCTAACCATTGTGGCAGACCTGCATATCTTATCTCTGCGCCATAATCACCTAATATTGCAATCCCACGATTACAGAACAGTGGCAAGATAAATACAACTAATTTACCGTTTTGATGCTCTTCCATGCCTTTACGCACCCACTTCATAACTCCACCAACAAATGGTGGATTTACATAGTTACGCTGACCCCAGTCCACCTTTAAACCATCGTAACCTTCTGGTCTAGGATGTGGACATGGATCATAATCAAAATCAAATTCATCGTTTAATTCTTTCATCATATCTGGCGGTGTTGCCCAATATCTTTTTTTCAATTTACTCTCTCTTTTTTTATTATATCATCATACTCATGTTGTAAGATGTGAAATGCTAAATTAATAAGTCCAATTATGCCTACTAAAGTAAATACGTGCGCAGACTTTCCATTCCTATCCTCCAACTCAATTGGTATAATTTTTGTTTGATCTGGATATAAGTCTGGATTTGCTAAACTCATTAAAAATAATGCATGTTTTTCGCCATCAGATAAGTTAGCTTTTTTCATTACTCTCTCCTTTCTTTTCTATTCTTCTCAATATCTCATCGCATGTATCCATTGCTATCTCCATGCGAGTATCTTCGTTCAATACGATTTTAGACATTTCTGTAACTGCGTGTTGTTTTAATACCTTATCAATACACTCACTTACTAGAAATACCATTGCTGCTTTAGGTTTCATTGGATATGGCATTACTCTCTCCTTATAGTTTAGCGGAGCCATGACTATCACGATCATTAGACACGCCATTTTCATGGTTATGGGTTTCTACGGCTCCGCTATTAAATAAATTCTTCATCCACTCATGCTTGACTATCCAGAGCCAAGGCTTTCTATCTTGGCGGACCATCACTACGTCCGCATTCTTAAAATCTAAGAATCCTGCAATCTTCTTTCTTCGTTTAACCTGCACTCGTATGGTCAGGTCACCTTTGGTAGCTTTAACATCTATATCACTTTTCTCGCCAAAGCTACGACCATCACTGCCCCAACTTCGTTCGGCTATGAAGCCGAGATCGCGGAGCAATTCAACGACCTCGACTTCACCTTTGTAGCCTTTTCGGGATGCGGAAGAAGGCATTAGAAAGGTAACTCTTCCTCGCCTTCTGCTGTGGGCGTACTCTCAAAGACCTTATTTGGTTCATAGGTCTTCTTAAATTCTGCCAACGCAGTAGTTATATCATCCTTCAATGGTGACTTAGGACACGGTGTAGTTGTATACGTAGTATCCATGCCATCGCCACTGCGAGTCACGATCACATCGTAATCAGTAAGGTTGCCCCATTCTGAATTGCGATCTAACTCTGTTAACTGTTTTTGAACAGTGGATTGCGTAACATCCAGCACCTTGACAAAATTGCCATCCCATACTGGAACCTGCCAGAAATGTTTTGGTTTTTCGCCTGCGGGTGCTTCTGCTGCGGTTTTGATGCGAACTGGCACTTTATCATCCTGCCAATACTGATAACCCATTACTGGTGTATCTAATATTCGGAATCTGTTTTCGCCTTTTTGAAACTTCATGAAACTACTCTCACCAGTGCTAGGCACATCGTAGGTAGGCTCTAATAGTCCACTCATCGTTACTCCTTTATTATGTTATATGAATATCCATTGCGATCGATAAGACCAAGTATCTTTTTATACGTACTGTCGTTAGCGTTGGCTTTGATACCGATGTCTGCATTATAGACTTTTCTCGCACCTGGAATGTATGTTTGGGATTGACCCAACAGTTGTCGCACTTTTTGTGCAAAATTGATTCTCTCTTGTTTATCTTTGATATGAATAGTGAGAAGCATGGGCAATGCCTAATGACGTAAAAGAGAGAGAGAGTGTAGTCGTGGAAACGCCACTTCAAACAGCACTGCCCATGTTACATGATAAAATTTAATCAACTGCTACTGCCTGTATAAGTGAAATATTACCAGACATTCTTTCTGCATCAGCAATTCTATTATCATCGTTAAACCAAAATGAAAAAAAATATATTTCATTTATTGGATCGTGAAGAAATTCTAAAACATTAGCGTGATTGCTTATATACCACTTATTACCTATTAATATACTCTTAACACATTCTATTTTTTCTCCAAAAATAGTATGCTGCTTATGAATAGTATCTGGCACTTTCATACCAGAGCCTAAATATTCAACAATTTTACTTAACTTTTTTAATTTAAGTGAGATGTTACCATGTGAATAATAATTCAAATCTTCATATCTACTTATACTTCTTGTAGTAACACCTAGTTTTTTAGATAACTGGCCTTGCGATAAACCCAGTTCTTTTCTTTTGTCTTTTATATTATCTATAATAGCATGTATTTGACTTTGCATTTTATCTCTCTTTTTATTTTAATAAGGCCATTTAATGAACTCCATCTTAATACCTAAGACTCGTGCAATATTGACCTTATGCTCGTACCGAAACTTACGCTTTCCACGCATCATAAGTGAGAGCATTGATTTATCCAACGCGATGTGTCGCGCTAATTGGTTTTGACTAAAACCACACTCTCTCATATGTTGTTGTAAAGGCTTCATAAGTGTTGACAAATTAAAGTCCTTGTCAACACTAAGCAAGAATTATTTTATATTAGAACTCTTCTTCTATGCGCATGCCTATATTAAAGACACTTGGTGCGACTTGTTGCATGTCTAGACTGTCTTGTCCAAAGCGAGCAAAAATATAATTTTGTTCTGCTTTATTTCCAGTCAGTGCAGAGTTACTACAAAAAATAAATGGAAATAAATTACCTTTGGTTCTATTCCAAACATCAGAGACCACAGTATCTGCTGTCTCTGATTCATCGCCATATTGAGTTGGCATAATGTCACTAGAACTCATGTGACTAAAATTTAAATCATATACAATTCGCCCACCGTATACTCCAGAAGGATAACTAGTGGTCAAGAATGGAGACTTGTTCAAGGTATTTCTATACCTTCTACCTATGTGTGATGCGTTACCATATTTTACACCGCCCATAGATTGCTGAACATTGACTCCATCATAGATAATGGACCTGCGCAATGACACGTCTGGAGCGTGTGGCATTGTGTAATGTTCGCCAACCATGATGCAACCAATCTTCAAATTATTACTAGCATTGAACAAATTACTACCATCAGCACCTTCAAATTGCAATCCAATAAATTGCTCATCTGTTGCGTCAAATGTAAATATTGTTGAACCATTGGCAGCAGGCGTAACAATACTACTAGAAATTGCATCGGCATTGACCACTTCGGCTGGGTTTGCCATTACGTTATCACTATTAGCAAGGTCTACATCATTAATATCTTCTAAGGCATCGCCAAATCCAACTCTGACCTTTGCTTCAGCACTGTTCATGTTATGATTTAAAATTGCGATATAGTCTGTTTTAAAATTGGTACTCTGCTTATTGATGTTAATTAAAACATGGTCACCTCTAACCGCTGTACTAGCCGTAGTATTGAATGTGACTTGATTCATAGGCTTCATATCAAACAATTCTGCCTCACTGCCAGTAACGTATGTATTAATTAAGTCACTACCAGACACAACATCAAAATTGCCATTTTGCGCAGTGCCTACTGACATTAAAAAATTGATACTATCTGTAAAGAATTTTGGTACTCCCACATCCATATTAGCCATTATCCAACCTCTCTTGCCGTTATACTCACTTTACCTGGTGAGCGTTTTAAATCTGTTATCATGTAATAGTCACCCCAGTTGTCTCCAAAAGGTTCTATAGGCATGTCACCTGACGTATTGGAAAATTGTATTATATCTCCTGTCTCCAATGCATATCCTTTTGCTGGGTTAAGTATATCACAACTCACCATTTTTTTAATATCTCCATAGATATTCATATAGTAATCTGCAAAACCATCGTTTGGATCACCGCCACCCACATCCGCGTTACCTGCTTTATTGACATTATAGTCCAAGTTCACCTGCTGAATGTTCTCTTTAGCACCAATATTAAGATTAGAACGTGTAGAATTTGTAGAATCCTCTGCAGTCACACTACTGATATAACTGTTTTGCGCAGGATGCTTCTCATAACCTACTTCCATTTTTGTTATCAACTCACTAAATGGCGTAGTAGAGATACTGATCTTATCAATGTCATCTGCATTCAAGGTAGCTGCCACATCTCCAGAACTATATGAATTCTTTATATACCAATACGAACCAACACCATCTGCTCTGAATTTGAAAATGAATCCAAACTCATATTGTATCTTATCTAATATCTTCTTTAATGATGTAGCTTCCAATACCCAAGCTCGTATGTTCCATGCGCTTGCATCAATTCTTGCATCTTCAATATCTAAATTACTATTCCAGTTATAAATATTACCATCTGTATCATCGTAACCAGTAAAGCGGACCAACAAGTCTCTATGTGCTTCTAATCCAGTTGTAGCAACACCGCTACCGCCATTATAACTTTTGGTCAGACCATCTCCACCACAATATAAGTGATTGATGCTTTTTAATGTTTGATAACCTTGATCCTTGTCTGTAAAGTCGATTTCTGTTGAAACGCTACATCTTATATCATATAGCCTAGGTGTGAATGTGCAAGTACCTGGATTAACACCACTGACCGCATTTCTTACCTCAATTTGAGTTGTATCCGTCCACCCATTCGCGCTATTGAATGATGAGACCATCTCTGCGCTTGTGTCGGTCTGTGTACTCACTGAGGTTGTGCCATTGGTAGTGTTTTTTGAACTATTATCTGTATTATCAAAATCATCATTGAATGACCAAGTCTCATTTCTAAAAAAACAACTCTGAGATCCTGAAACAATACTTGCACGAGTAATGGTCCACGCATATAAAATAGTCATGGTCGCAGCATCAACCTTATGGTCTGGTCTTAACCACTTGGCTTTATAATATTTAGTTGTAGTACCAGCATTGGTCTGCGATAATATTATCTGTGCATAACTACTTGTTTCATTGGCAAGTGGAGTATCAATGGCATTATCTCCATTGGTCCAAGTATCTGTAGATGCGTTCTCTACTGGCTTCATTTTAAATTTCTTTGGAATGGTGTGATATGCTCGAACCGCATAACCGTTCTTATAACTTTCGTTCGCAGTATCAAAATTAGAAAAGTCATCCACATACACTGGTAAGAACCTGTCCAAATTACGATCGTAATAGTGCGGATATGCAGTGCTTGATATGCTATGCGTACCAGTTAGCGCAAATACTTCGTCACCTCGTATCTCATTTATAGGTATAGGAAACATGGTTTGATTAACGCGGTAATCTTGACTTGTACTATTAGCAGTATAATTACCATAGGCAACAGGAAAATATTTATTGGTGTCGCTTGCCTTGGTTTGCGGTATATCAATATAATCCCAAGGAGAACGCTCAACTATCATTAAACTAATGGTATCATTGTCATGCGACAGGTCCACTAATCTACCATTATATATCTGTAAGCAGTTTGCAAGTGTATTGTCACCATTCAATTGACTATATATTTTAACAGTCCGATTCAAATAACGATTAGAACCGCCAAATAATTCAGCAGAGAAATCATCGCCTTTGTATTTAAAATTTGCTAGTTGGAGCTTAATGTTTCCTGTTTTAGCAGAACTACGAGCTAGGTCTATAGAACTACGTATGGATAATGTACGACTCATTACGACACCATGATAGAATGACCCACCAACCTTGGTGTCATTTAAGGCTATTGGTGTAAAGTTACTTTCATCACCATAGTATAACTGTATGATCCAATTCTCAACAAAATTCGTTGCCTTTGCTGCTGAACTGTATACTGCGGGTAAAGTAAGACTCACGCAAGATTCCGATTCGTTGCTTTATTGATTGCAGGTATTATGTGGTCTATGACTGTTTCATCAACTAGCGGTGCTGATATGTTTACCGTTACACCACCAGCTTCGCCAGAGCGGTTCATCTGGGCAAGGTTCTGCACACCAATATTCTGCACAGCTTCCCTGCGCATAACAAATTCTCCTGCCTGCGCCATAATTGGTACATTATCTTGTCCTTGGACCTGCCCGCCTTGCGCAAAACGCTGGATACCATTGTTTTGTATTAATCCACCAGTGTGGGCAAAGAAACCAGAAAATAAATTTAGTAACGCTCCACCTGTTGCGCCTTGTGGAGACATTGCTACTAACGTGCCAACAGTTCTTAAAAATATTCCAAACATCTGACTCGCGTCTTTTGTGTCTCCTTTCAAAGCAGACATCGCACCTGCTAAAACATTAATTGATCGTGCGGCTGCGTTCGATGAAGTATTGGTATCATTGGTTTTTACTACCATACCAGCAGAAGCCATTGCTGCATTTTCCATTCGTGTAACTTGATCATCAAGCAACGCATTGGTTCTTGCAATCTCATCTTGACGCATTTTTTCGAGCGATGCCAATGCAAGAGTCCGTTCTTCACGCAACACTTCTTCCATATTAATATCGCTTAATATATCTAATCTTTTAATTTCTTCTTCTTTAACAAGTCGTATTCTATCTTCTAATATCTTAATTTTTTCTGCGAAACTCAATGTGCCTGTGCCAGTCATGGCTTGTGTTTCATTTTGCTTTTGTACAGCATCAGCCACATCACCTAATACGCCTTCAAATATTACAACGCCTGGAGTAATTGCTTCTAAATTCTTAAATCCTTCTTGTGTATCATCAGTGAAAATCTTTAAATTATTTTTTGCTTGATTGACCACAGGTGCTAAACCGACAATTTTTGTTTGCATATCTACAACAGGTTGCTGCGCAAGTGTCATTTGAGTTTTGAGGTTATCCAACTCGTTATTTAGTGATTGTAAATCGCTGGTATTACGAATACGCAATGAAAACGCATCTACCGCTTCTCCAAATGTTTCAAAATCTGCTCTTCCTTCTTTTGCAAAGCGAACAAAGGCTGTAGTGTCATTTATAAATGCGGTTGTACTTTTTACTGCATTTTTTATATGAGAAAGGAATGGTCCTGACAACTCAGCCGAAAGTCTAGTTACCGCATCAAACATATTGCTGAATGCGCCAGTTACTGTGTCTGATAATCTATCTGCGCTACCTGCTATACCTACTTCAGGATCAATAAAGGCATCTATCATCGCTTGTCTAAACTGAGGTAGAGTTAGGTTTGTTATGTCTTCTATGCCTTTAAAATCCTTAATAATATTCAGAACGCCTTTTTCCCTGAAAATGTCAGCCGCACCTGCTCCTCCAGAATAGGCACGACCAAATGCATTTGCTGCTTCAGTAGCCGTTGAACCCATGAACGCAGCAAGGTCGGTAATAGGCTTAATAGTATCATTTGCGCTTGCGCCAAAAGCGTTCAATTGCGCACCTGCGTTCACTACATCATCTAATTGGAATGGTGTCGTGGCTGCTACGCGACTAAACTTTTCAAATGCAAATTCTGCGTTCTCTACACTTCCTGTTAATCCAACTAAACGAGTTTGCACATCCTCAAATTGAATAGACGCTTTAAAAAACGCTTGAGCAGCTTTCGCTAAAATACCAAAAGCAAAAGCATTGACTAATAGGCGATTCCTCAGTGAACCAAAAGATCGTTCTAAACCAATAGTTGATTTACGCATTTGGTTAGTGGTTTTTTTAAATTTTTGACCGCTTTTATTTAAAGTTTTAAAATCACGAGTAGCTCGTGAGAATCCTTTACTTCTTACCTCAATTATAAATTTCTTTTCAGCCATTTTGTTTCTTTATATCTTCTTGTTGGAGTGCATTGAATTCTTCATCAATAGCAGAAAAGATGACTAAACGGTGATAATCTGCTTCATCTATAGTATTTGCTAAAGATAGATTAAATCGTTTCATAGCCATGTACTCCTCAAGCGCAAATATGGTCTCAGGCGTTACAAAGTACGTTGAGTCGGCACAGAACACTAGTGAATGATATAACGCAGCACCAAGCGTAAATTTCCCATCTTTATTCTCATCTACAATACGCCATATCTCATTCCATAGTTCATCTTCATCATACGTGATGGTTTTTTTAAGCGTAGGAGATTTGGCTTGATATGGGAAATGCAGATTGCGACTAGGTTGGTTGCGAAAACTCATCCACATCGCAACGCGGTGCATTAAGACTTTTTTTTGCTTACATCCTTATAAGCATTATAAATGGTCATTAATACTTCGTCAATGATATTATCATCGAACTTGCCTAATGACTTCTCTGGATCGGTAAATGAGTAATTTAGTATCCAGTCTAATACATCAAAGAACTTAGCGGTGTCAATCTCACCTTTCTTGGTGATTGCCTTGACCTCTAGTTGATGTAACTCTCTACGTGCTTTGAATGTGATTTCTGGAACATCAAATGTTCCATGATCTGTTTTGATTTTCATTGTTCATCCTATTAAGATGAAAATGGCGTGATTTAAGCGATCGTGATACCAATTATTTCCGCATCTTCCGCAGATGCAAATGCTCTGAATGGTATGCTTTGTAGCATAAAATCTCCCATTTCTGGCTTTGAATTATCTATCATTACCTTTTGACAATCAATAATAAAATCACTGCCTTGTGCAAGTGCCAATACAATCCCAGTGGAATTACCAGCTATGCCTGCATCTAGGTCGTGAATCTCGTCATCGCGTTTTGCAACTAATGTACCAGTAACTTCATATGGACCAGTTTGCGCATAGCCAAATGGCTCATAGTCTGTTGTATCTTGATAATGAACTCGAACCAACGGTCTTGAAATATTAATTTCCCAAGAGTTTAAAATTAAAGTTTCTCCACCTAATGTGTTTGCAGTTAAGCCAAAAATATTTTTTGGTGCGCCTGTGTCTAACACTTTACTGCTTGGTGCTGCATAAGCACTTTGAACTGGTCTATATCCAGTAACAAAAGTGGTTTCTACTACCATTTCTCCACCATTAGTGCCAACGTCTTGTCTCATAGTCATAGAAGTGGCGAAGCATCCTACCATTGACACGTCAATTAAACCGCCTGCTAAGTCTGCGCCAGCATTTTCAAATAGTAAAGTCACTGCATTTACATTTGTACCACCATGTTTCATTGTAGTGGAACTATTATCATTAGTATTTGATGCTGGTGTAAGCGATGCTTCGGAAGAACTATCACCAAACAAAGCCAAACATGATTTCAATACTGCTGTTGCTGTACCTCTCATCGTCAAAGTTACTTCATACATTTGCGTATCTGGACGATGATGTCCTTGACTGGCAAGCTGACCGAGTAATCCAGATTTATTTGGTGCAATTTCTAATGGTGCTGATGCAGCTTCTACATTAAAATCAGTCACCTGTAAAAAATCCCATGTATCACTATTTGCATGAAGTGTTCCTAAAGTCTTTGAGCCGCTACCAATACCGACTTCAATTATATTTCTTGGTTGAAAATTAGTTGCCATTACTTATCTTCCTTTTTTACTTTTTTTATTTCCGCACTTTGCAAATGCGATTTTAATTCTTTAGGTACGTTTGTAATCTTAATTGCTAAACCTGACATTAGACGATTATGCTTGGCAGAACTACCAAACGCATAAAAATTCTTATCATCTGATAATTTTTTATAAGATTCTTTTGCAATATATTTCATCCTATTATCTCCATTGCTGATACTACAGCGGTCATATTTGCGCGTAGCAGATCTTCATTATCCTCATCGCGCTCATATACAGTGGAGTCGATGACAGCATTATAGAATTGTCTCGCTCCAGATACGTTGTAGTTGCGGTTATTGTACAATAACCTCTTAAATCGTTCAGCCACTAATGACACTTGCCTAAAACTTTCCTTGGTGTAATTGCCTGCGAAATCCACTTGATAACTGATAAGTATCGTATAGTCTCGCACCATGCCAGTATGAATCTGCTCATTAAGTTCATCACTAAGAGGTTGTAAAAGAAAACTCTGATTGCCTTGATGCTCATCATAAAATATTTGTATCCCAAATTCATCTGCAATGATACTATGAAGATTGTCAATGACTCTATCATAAATGACGTTGGTAAATGTGATTGCCATTATCTATAGATCTGCCCACTGCGCACAGTTCCCATTTGTACTTCATCGGATTGAAATGTTATGGACCACTCGTCATTTAATGTAAAAATACCAGATTGGAATCTTATAAGCGCACCATAAGCAAGTGCTTGGTAGTCTCCATTCATTACTTCTGCATCCACTGATTTATGTCTACGCAGGCCAGTGTCATCTTTTGTAAATACATCGTACTTAACGGTACTTGCAGTACCAGGTGCAAAGGTTCCTGCGGTGCTGATAACTACACGAACCTCATCGTAATCGGTGCTTGGTGGTCCGAACATTTTTATATCTTCTATGTATCCAGTGCTAGAGCCATTAACACTGATTTCTCTGATCACACCAGATTCACTGCGAAACGATGTTTCGTTCCACATAACATAATCTCGTTTCTTCAACTTGGTCAAGATACCTTCCTCACCTAATACCTGCTCTTCAAGCTCGGCAGCTTTCTCAGTATCCTGACTGCGTACAAGGTCAGCGCAGGCTAACAATGCATTGCTACGTATAACTATAAAATCATAAGACCTATCGCTTGCACCTTGATAGTTTGAATTACCGCGTTTATAGATAGGTCTATTTAAATAACTGCGCATGTGGTCCGCTTGTTCTTTGACCACTCTATTCTTTAGGTCCTCCCAATCTTGACCTGCTTCAAATACACTGGCATTGAATGCGCTAGTAGAACTAGACCCTAAGTATACATCCACTGAATCTGTAGATTCTGAGTATTTGAATTCGTTATCTGCGTTTGGCGTATCACTGACCTTGGTTAATTCAACGCCATCTTTATATAAATTTTCAATATAACCAGTGTTACTCAAGCGATACATATTACTACTAGGACTTGCCCAACTGGACATGAGTACACGTTTGCGATCGTATTTATCTATGTCGCTAACAATCGCTTGAAGGTCAGTGGTTATATTGCAGAATGCTGTTAGGTAACTCATGCTTGTGCTATCTCATTTATATTACTACTAGTAGGTAAAATGGTTACATCAGGTACATCAGCGCATATAATAAGCGCAATGATCGTGCCTAACGTAATATCAATATCTTGACGTGGGTCTTCAAGATTCTTTGCTAATTCCTTTAACTCACACATTAAATGAATAAGATTATCAATTCGCTCTGCTTCATCCATATTTCTGTACTATTTCACAGTATTTCTCTGGAGTACCACGGCCTTTCGCGGTATTATAATAGACCTTCCATTGTGTTGCCTGTTCCTCTAAAGTTCTAGGCAGTTTCTTAGGTATTCTGCGTAAATGCAATCTGCAAAAGACTATTTGCGCTGCCAAATTCGTAGTAAGAATATACTCCCAGTCCTTTTCTTTTGGCGCAGTAAAGTGAGACCAATCCAGATAACACGCCTTTGCGACTACTTTCATTAGGTCTTTACGGTACTGTAAATAATTCTCAATGATGTCTACCGCAACCCAAGGTTCGCATTGATACACACCGCGAGCTGGTCCTTTTATCTGCTCCAAATAAACATACTTTGATTCTACCAAACCTATGTTATAAATGAACTCTGCTGCTTCAGAAGAATATAGGTCTATCTTCTGTAAGACACGCTTAATAAGTTTTTTTATTTGATCTGGGTTTATCATTTACGTTTACGCTTCATCTTAGATTTCTTTTTCTTCTTACCTTTCTTCTTTGTCTTACCGTAGTGATATGGCATTATGCTCTCCTTACTGTGCTTCGTTAACTCTTGATTTACGCTTCTTCTTCATTTACCCACCTTCTTCATCGCACTGGTGTGTGATTGCCCAAAGGTTGCGCCTTTGCGCATTGCAGACACCATAGACCGCAGATGCCTTGCAGTGTGGTGTCTTGCATGCCTACGCATTGCGCTGACCTGACGTTTGCTTAATCCTGTTACGCTAATACCTTTAACCTTCATTACCACTTCACCTTATTTGACCAGTATTTTGCAGAGAACTTATTAGTGGTCCTGCCATGCCTTGCGTAATATGCACGCCTTCTAGCTTTCTGCGCTTTACTTTTTGGGTTCTTACCTGCGCCACTTACGCCTTGCTGACCAAACCTCACCACTTTGTATCTACCACCACTAGAAGCCATCACTACATGTGACTTGGTCTTATGTCCAGGTGTACGTTTTGGTTTGTTCACTCCGCGCAGATTCAATCTACGCATCGTTGCTCTAATTCGTGCAGGTACTGCCACTACTTACCTTTGAATACGCCTTCTAATACGTCTGTTACTACGTCTACCATTTTCTCAAAGAATATCTGTTCTTTATCTTCTGATACGAATGGTATATCAATTTTCTTATTGATTGCAGTAGCAATACTATCTCTCATTTCATCAGAAGCTAAATGCCCCATAGCTTGCTCTTGCATTTTATCTGCTTGTTGTTCAGCGAACTCTACTAGCATTGATTTTATGTCCATGTTACTTTCCTTTTTTTATATTCATTAGCAATAGCACAATAGATAATAACGCCACTACAACTTGTAATAATTCGTGAACCTGCGTTAACCCGATTGCATAATTACTAAAA
>Ga0114932_10000903_pt1 | contig 34930 bp, 35 predicted proteins | sample 2SBtaG_2_FD_87286 | JGI IMG/M metagenome (GOLD analysis project Ga0114932, IMG submission 87286) | Deep subsurface microbial communities from Kolumbo volcano to uncover new lineages of life (NeLLi) - 2SBTROV12_ACTIVE470 metaG | ecosystem: Environmental > Aquatic > Marine > Volcanic ...
AGCAGCGACAGCTTCTTCGAATCGTTGGGCATCGTCTCGGCCATCTCGTAGTCGAGGGCGTCGAGGTAGAAGGGCAGCCAGCCGATTCCGCTCTCGACCGACACGAACGAGCAGTCCGGGTGCCGTTCGGCCACGCCGGAGTAGATGAGGTTGCCGATCACCCTGGCGTTGCCGAGGAAGAGGTTCGCTGACCCGATGGCGAGGCGGGTTTCGTTGCCGTGCGAGGGCCACGAGGTCTTGCCGTAGAAGTCCATCTCTCGCTGGCTCGAGCCGATGTGGAAGTTGATCGGCATCTGGAGCTCGGCGCATGCATCGAAGAACGGTGCCCATTCGGGCTGCGCGAGATCAGGGAGGCCGGCGTCTTCGGGGTTGGAACACATCACGACACCCCGCATGCCCATCTCGGCACAGCGTCGCACTTCGGCGACCGAGGCATCGAGATCCCACCAGGGCACCAGGGCCATCGAGAAGATTCGCTGACCTGACTGCTCCTGGTGCTCGGCGCCGGCATCGTTGTAGATCCGAGCGCAGAGGAGCCGCAGGTCGGGGTCCTGGACCCGCAGGAACGCCTGGTTCCCGAACCCGGCCAGGTTGGGATACATGATCTGGGCGTGGACCCCGAGGCGGTCCATCATCTCGACCCGCGCTTCCATCTGTGAGGAGGCGGCGTGGACCTGGTCGAAGGACAGCTTCATCCAGCCGACGCCGTACATCTTGTCGCCGTCGGGATCGACGACCGATGAGGCCCCCGTCCCACCGAGGTCGATGTCGCCGTCGATGATCCAGCGCGTGCGACCGTTGACCTCGCGCTGTTGCGGAACCAGATCGCGATACTTCGAGGGGGCGCGGGACGTCCACAGATCGGCCGGCTCGGACAGGTGGGTGTCCGTGTCGATGATCTTGATGCCGTCCAGAACGTCGTCGACCACTGTCGTGCTCATGGCCGAAACGGTAGCTGGGCGGGCCGCGGGCCTGTTGAGTGGGGCCTGACCCACCACGCGCCTCAACCCGAAACTCGGTTGGCGAACCAGCCGGGTCGGGGCCGTTCATCGTGTTCAACGCTTCTCCGACAGTCGCGTACTGATCCACGGTCAAATGACCGGTGATGTCGGCTTCACCGAAGAACGTCGGCCGAAGAGTCAACCCGTACCCGTCGGATCCTGCCCAGACCGGGGAGACGGCGCAGCAGGTTCACCAGCTTCGTCAACGCCAACGCGTCGGCGTGAACCAGCCCGCAGCGTTGCTTGTAGGTGAGTGTGGCTGCGTCGATGGTCAACGAGTCGAGCTGCTGACTGTCCCCGAGATCCCACCGCCTACCGCGATGAAATCTGATCATCGACGAGACACACGTGCCACGGCCCTGCCGTCGCACTGTCGGCGAGGCGGAGCGCCTCTTGGAGTTGTTCGTCTCGCACGGGGACTCCCACGACGACCGAGCGCGGGCTCCCAAGCGAAGTCGGTCTCGAGCCCGGCGAAGACCCCATCCCTCTACGCAGCGCCGTCAACCTCGACTCGGTCGAATCGGTCTCGGTCGCACTCCTCACCGAGCGAATCGGCACGCTGAGCGGAACGCGGATGCACGAGATGTGCGCCGCGCTAGCGATCGCGACTGACTGTCGGTGACCTAGGAGCCGCAGCAGTGATGGTGCTACCCCCCTACTTCGAGGGCCCTTTCGAACGTGGCGTCCTCTTCCACTACGAGACCTTGGCGAAACGCCGTCGACGTGCCGATCGTTCCCTACAACAGCCCCGTGAACAGCGGGTCCGACATCCACCCGGACCTGTACCGCCGGCTCATCGCGATGGACAACATCGACGACATCAAGGACTCCACAGGCGACCTGGTCCGATTGCAGCAGCTGGTGGGGATCAGCTGAAACGTTCTCGCCGGCGCCGGCCCGCTCGCGCCCACGCGGTGACGCCGGGCGCCCCGACATTTCGAACCGTCCTCCCCCTCCGCCAGGGCTAGCCTGCGGGATTGCGAAGGAGGAGGAACCATGCACAGCCGGACCGAGACCATCGACTCGCCCAGCGGCCCGATGGGAATTCACCCCGTTCGACCCGACGGGGACGGACCCTTCCCTGTCGTCCTGTTCTTCCACCATGGCCCCCGGGTCGATCAGGGGTCGAACGACACGATGGCCAAAATCGCCGAGTGGGGCTACTCGCTCGACAAGGGTGAGGCGGAGATCCACGACGGCACCGATCACGGCTTCGGCGTGATGGGCCCGAGCCACCCCCAGGCTGCAGGCGATCGTTCGTACAAGCGCACCAGGGTGATGGTCGACCGGGAGCTGCTCTGAGCGGAGCGTTGGACGACCTCCGGGTCGTCGAGATCAGAGGAGGTGCGGCCGGCGGGTACACCGGACGCCTCTTCGCTGGCTGGGGCGCCCACGTCACCCTCGCGTCACTCGAAGGGCGGCCCGGTGACGCCGCGCGACCCCAGGACGCCGCCCTCGACCTGTATCTCGATCACGCCAAGCATCGGCTCGACCTCGACGGCCCGGCGCTGGAAACACTCGTCGGCGAGGCCGACGTCGTCATCGAGAGCTCGAGCCCAGCCCCGCCCCAACCCCTCGTTGATTCCCGACCAGGTCTCGTCGCAGTGCAGATCTCGCCGCTCGGGCGTGGCGGCCCGGACGACGGACGCTGGTCGACCGAGCTGACCGACCAGGCGCGATCCGGGCACCTCCTTCTCAACGGCGACCCCGATCGCGAACCGATCTCGGGACCGCCGCACCAGGTGTCGTTCGCCGCCGGGCTCCACGGTTTCATCGGCGCGGCGGCCGCGCTGACCGGACAGGATCTGTCCGATGGGTGCCTGGTGGAGGTCAACCACCTCCACGTGATGGCGTCGCTCCATCAGTTCACGTTGATCCGTCGGCTGAACGGGGGCGACCTGCTCCGCCGCATGGGCAATCGGTGGGCGGGACCGGGGCGGCCGTGCGGCCTGTATCGGTGCAGGGACGGGTTCGTCTCGATCATCGTGCCGCGCGACGACCAGCTCGAACGGCTGCTCGCCGTGACGGACCTCGTGCACCTTCTGGTCGAGCCCGGGATCGAACACGCCTACGACCTGATGCACCATCCGACGTTGCTCGACGAGCGCCTGCGTCCGTGGTTCGCTGCCCAGCAGGTGGCTCCCACCGTCGAGCTATTGCAGGCGGTTCGGGTTCCGGCGGCGCCCGTGTCGACGATGGCCGACCTGCTCACCGACCCCCATCTGGGCGACCGGGCAAGCCTGGTCGAGGTCGACGGGGTGCGCATCCCAGGACCGCCCGCTCGCGTCGAAGGGTCGCCGTGGCGAACGACGCCGACCGACCCACCGGCGCGCTCGCACATTGCCCGGCCCGCACGACCGAAGCCGCTCGACGGGTTGCGGATCATCGACCTCACCCGAGTGTGGGCCGGCCCCCTCGCCACCCGGGTCCTGGCCGACCTCGGTGCCGATGTCGTGATGGTCGAAGCGCCCTGGACACGTGGAGGGCCGACCATCGATCAGGCCTCGGTTCTCGCGACCGCCTACTACCCCGACAACGAGCCCGGCGACGAACACTGGAATCGCATCGGCTTCATCAACAAGTACGCCGTGGGCAAGCGGTCCGTCGCGCTCGACCTCTCGGGCCCGGAGGGCCAGGGCGCGCTGGCCGAGTTGCTGTCGAACGCCGACGTCGTCATCGAGAACTTCAGCCCCCGAGTGATGCCTCAGCTCGGCTTTGGCGAGGACCGACTGCGGGAGCTCAACCCCGAGCTGATCTACGTGACCATGCCCGGCTACGGGAGGACGGGACCCGACCGCGACCGCGTCGCCTACGGCCCGATCGTCGATGCGCACGCCGGGCTCGCGAGCCTCATGGGCTACCCCGGCGAGGAAGCCCGTAGCGCTGGTGTTGCGTGGCCCGACCCCATCGCCGGCCTGCACGCAGCCGCAGCCACGCTGGCTGCGGTGCTCAATCGACGAGCGGGGCGAGCGGGCAGGGTGGTGGAGGTCGCGCAGATCGAAGCCACGGTTGCGATGATCGGCGCGGCGCTGGCGCGGTTTCAGCTCGACGGGCGACTGGCCGCGCCGGACGGAAACGAGAATCCGAGCTTCGCCCTACAGGCTGTCGTCCCATGCGCGGGAGAGGACCGGTGGGTCGCAGTGAGCGTCGCGGACGACGCCGCCCTTCACCGGCTCGGCGACGTCATCGGTTCGGCGTCGCCCGACCGCGTCGACCTCGCCGACTGGGCTTCGAGCCGTGCTCAGCTCGACGTCGTGGCCGAACTCACCCGCGACGGCATTGCGGTCGCGCCCGTGGCCGACGCACAGCAAGTGCTGGACGACCCACAGCTCGCAGCGCTCGATTCGTGGACGACCTCCGAGCACCCCGCGGCGGGCACCGAGCTGTGGCCGCGCACAGCGATCCGAATCGATGGCAAGCCGCTCGACCCGCCGCGCCCCGCGCCGCTTCTCGGTGAGCACAACGACGTCCTCTGTGAGGAGACCTCGCTGAGCGCGGAGGCCTACTCCGACATGCTCGATTCGGGCACCCTCGCGACGCGGCCTCCCGACTGAGTCAGCCCTTCGAGTTGAGCTCCCGGGCGAGCTCGCCCTCCTGATTCCAGGCGTGGCCGAACGGGTGGCCCGGGTAGCGCGTGGATTTGGGCAGACGCACGAAGTTGGGCTCGAGCCGCACGTGCTCCCGACGTCGGCCGCTGACCATGAGCCCGGTGTCTGGCCACACCCCGTCTGCCATCTGCAGAGCGTCGTCGGCCCGGTACTGGAACACGAGTCCCCTGCGGGGCGCGCCGGAGGGGTTGGGTCCCGACCCGTGAAGCGTCAGACAGTGATGAATGCTGATCCCTCCCATACGAGGCGTGATCTGCGTCACGTCGTCGGCGTGGTCCTGCCACGCGTCGCGCTCGCGACACATCCCGGTGAACAGGCCGTCGTCGTCGATGTGGTTGAGGAGCCCGCGCTGGTGACTTCCACGAACCATTCGCATGCATCCGTTGTCGGGCGTTGCGTCGTCGAGCATCACCATCACCGCCACCAGATCGGTGTTGGTGTGTGGGAAGAACGCGAAGTCCTGATGCCAGCCAAAGCCTCCCTGCCCGGCCGCGGCGGGCTGCGAGGCCGACTTGGAGTGCTGAAGCTGGATGTCGTCGCCGATCAGCGATCGCAGGCGACCGACGATCCGAGGATCACGGGCGAGATCGACGAAGATCGGATTCCGGGTCGTGAGGCTGAGCGAGTGAACGGCGGCTTCCGAGGTCTGCCATTTCGTGTCCTCGGGCTCCGTGCAGGCGTCGCGTAGCTGCTCGACCTCTGCCGCGTCGAACATGCCATCTACCACGAGGAACCCGTCCTCCCAGAACCGTGCGAGTTCGGCTTCGGTCAGTGACGGCATCGGCAGGTCAGCTCGACAGCGGCCGATCGAAGCTGTCGAGGAAGGCGATCTCCTCGACCGGGTGTCGGGTCAGCTTGGTGGGGAACGGCTTGGACGGGTAGCCGGCGGCGATGTGACACGCGGTCGCCAAATCGTCCGGGATGCCGAGCAGGTCCTTCACCTGGGGTTCGAACATGCAGAGCAACGTCGTCAGGGTCGTCGCGACACCCTCGTTGCGGAGCGAAAGGCAGAGGTTCTGGACCACCGGATACACCGACGCGCCGCCCACGATGCTCAGCCGATCCAGATCGGTGTCCGTCGGGTGCGTCTCCGCGAGATCCGCGCAGGCGACGATGATCGCCGGGACGTTGGCGAGGTTCTCCGCGAAGTGGTTCGCAGCCACAACCGATGCCTTGGACATGACGGCCTTGGTGGCCTTGGTGTCGCCGCTCTCAGCCTCCAACGCCTCACCTGCCGACGAGGCCTGCTCGTAGTAGACGCTCCAGGGCTGCATGTACCACTCGGCGAGCTGGGCCTTCTTCGCAGGGTCCGTGACGATCAGAAACCGCACCGGCTGCCGGTTACCGCCCTGCGGGCCGAAGCGCGCGGCGTCGACCGCCCTGTAGAGCACGTCTTCGGGAATCGGATCGGGCTCGTAGAACCGGTTCGCCGGCTGTGACCGCATCGCATCGATCAAGTCCATCGGTAGATGCTCCCCTCGGCATCGCCGCGGCCGAGTACGGCCGCTCAGCGCACGCTACCGCCTCGGGTCAGCCCAGACCGGTGATCACCTGGGCCATCTCGCCGATGGTGAACACGGCGGTGTCCGCGCTGGAGTCCTTCGTCGACACCGACACGCCGAGCCCCGGAGCCTCCGACGACCCCAGGGCATCGATCAGCATCACGTCTGGTGCGAGGTGGCGCAGCATCCCGTCCTTCACCTCCTGGGACCACATCACTCCCGCCGAGTACACGATCTTGAGCGACGAGAGATCCGGGCGGCCACAAGACGCCTCGAGCTCCTCGAGAAGCGGGCGGCCGAATGCGTCCCCCACCATCGTCAGCCACGTGACGCCGGCCGATTCGACCACCGACCACAGCTCAGCTGGGTCGAAGCGCCGTCCTTCGAGCAGCACGATCGTGGCGCCGAGCGGCAAGAGCTGGAAGGTGTTGCCCAGCGCTGTCGCGTGCATGAGCGGGCACGCCATGAGGGCGACCTGCGCCGGTCCAGCGCTCGATGCGATGCGGGAGCCGAGCTCTTCGAGCGACTCCACCGGAGGGAGGCAGGCGAGCGCGCTGCCACCCTGGCCCATCGCCCGAAACAGCTCCTCCTGAGTCCACATCACGCCCTTCGGCATGCCAGTGGTGCCGCCCGTGTACTTCAGCAGCAGATCATCGGGGCGTCGATCGGCCGCGACGTCGAGCGTCGACGGCGTCGCGACCTCTTCGTAGGGAACCGCCCAATCCGGAACCTCGGACCGGTCCCCAACCGCGATCCATCGCTTCATCAACGGCAGCTCGCCACGGATCGAGTCGAGCAGCGGCGCGTCACCTTGCCCTGGCGGGCGATCCCGGCGCCGACGAGGTCGTTTGCGACGCCGTTGGATCGAGCATCGAAGTCGCGCCAGGTGAGCTCGCTACCGCCCGAAACCACGACGGGTCGTTCGGGAACCGCCCGGGCGACCGTTTCGAACACATCAGCGAAGTGCCGGTCCATCGCCGCATGCTACGGCTGCCGCGGTTGCGTCGATGCGGCGTCGATGTCACTGTCCTCGTTCGGGCGAACGTCGCGAAAGGACAGTTGCCATGACTGCAGACCTCAGCGGGGATTTCGGCGAGGAAGAGGTCATGCTCCTCGACCTCGTGGACCGCTTCGTCGATGAGCAGCTGATCCCCCTCGAAACGGATCTACTCGCGCGGGTCAGCGACGGCGAACCGCTGGCCCTCCTCGCCGAGGACGAGCGACGCCTGCTCGACCTCTGCAAGGAGATCGGGCTGTGGGCGCTCGATGCACCCGAAGAGGTCGGCGGGGCCGAGCTGCGGGCTGGGCTGATGCTGGAGATCCACCGCCGGTTGGCGCGCACGATCGTTCCGTTCCGCTTCCCGCCCGATTCGCCCAACCTCCACATGCTGATGCTGGCCGGCAACGACGACCAGAAGAAGAGGTACATGGAGCCCTACGCCCAGGGCGAGATGACCTCCAACATCGCGATCTCCGAACCCCAGGCGGGCGCGGACCCGGCGGCGATGCGCACCCGAGCCGTCAAAGACGGTGACGAGTGGGTCATCAACGGTCGCAAGATCTGGGTGTCGGGCGCAGGCACAGCCGACTTCATCATCCTCATGGCAGTCACCGATCCCGGGAAGGGTGCCCAGGGGATGACGGCGTTCATCGTCGAGACCGGCACGCCGGGGTACATCGTGGAGCGGGCCATCCCGATGCTCGGCGGCGTCCGGACCTACGAGCTGGTCTTCGACGACATGCGGATCTCCGACGCTCAGGTTCTCGGCGAGGTCAACGAGGGATATGCGCCGATGCAGCACCGCCTCACGTCGCGGCGACTGGAGATGGGCAGCACCTGCGTCGCGCTCGCCGAGAGGGCGCTGGCGATGATGTGCGAGCACGTCCAGACGCGCGAAGTCTTCGGCGAGACGCTGGCTTCCAAGCAGGCGATCCAGTGGTGGATCGCCGACGCGGAAATTGCCATTCACGCCACCAAGCTCATGGTCCGCGATGCGGCCGCCAAGGTGGAGCGCGGCGAGGACATCCGCAACGACGCCTCGATGCTCAAGGTCTACGCCACCGAGATGGCCACCGACATCATCGACAAGGCGATGCAGAGCTTCGGCGCGATGGGTATGACCCAGGAGTTCCCGCTCTACGTGATGGCCAACCAGATCCGTCTGGCACGCATCTACGAGGGGCCCACCGAGGCACACCGGATGGTGGTCGCCCGGCGGGCGCTCAAGAAGTACGCGAGCTGAGGCTCTCCCGCAGGTCGCGCTTCAACACCTTGCCGCCGGCGTTACGGGGTAGGTCGGCGACGAACTCCCACTGCCGCGGGACCTTGTAGTCGGCCATACGGGCCCGGCACTGGGCATCGAGCCGGGCAGCGTCGAGGGCTTCGCCCGAGGTGGACACGATCACCGCGACGACCCGTTCTCCCCAGGTGTCGTCATCGAGCCCGATCACGGCGGCCTCGGCAACGCCTTCGATCTGGACGATCGCCGCTTCGACCTCGCTCGGGTACACGTTGGAACCGCCCGAGATGATCATGTCCTTCTTGCGATCGACGATGTAGAAGCAGTTGTCGCCGTCCTGCCATGCGAGATCGCCGGCGGAGAAGAAACCGTCGTCCGTCGTCGACGCAGCGGTCGCCTCGACGTTCTTGTAGTAGCCGTTCATGAGAAAGGGCGAGCGGGTGTACAGCTCGCCGACCTCGCCTCTGGGAGTGGGCGACCCGTCGTCGTCTCGGAGCTCAACCTCGTTCATGAACCACGGCGGGCCGACGCAGCGCTCCTTGTCCATGATCCGATCGGGCCGCAGATCGGTGACAACGCCCGCTTCGGTGGAGCCGTATAGCTCGTGGATTCCGACATGGGGGAAGGCCGCGTGCACCCACTCCTTCACCGGCTGCGGCAGCGGTGCCGCGTTGAAGTAGATCGTCTCGAGCGAGGAGGTGTCGTAGCCGGCGAGCACCTCTTCGCCGAGCTGGCGCAGGAATATCGCGTGGGCGGGCACCATGAAGATCGTGTGCGGCCGATCGCGCTCGACCATCGCGAGCAGCTCGATCGGATCGAAGCTGCGCAGCATGGACAGCGTGCCGCCGGTGTGGACGGCGCCGTACGCGAACGCGAAGCCGGCGCCGTGAAACATCGGTGCCACAGCGATCGTCCGTCGAGCGGGACCGAAGCCCCAGCCGAGCGCAGCGCAGTAGAAGGTGAGCGTGCGCGATCGATGGCTGATCATCACGCCCTTGGGGTCGCCGGTGGTTCCCGATGTGTAGGCGATGGTGAACGGCTCGGTCTCGGGAACCTGGACGAACGGGTCGTCCGCTGCGGCAGTGGCGAGCGCTGCCTCGTAGTCCTCGCCGAGCTCGGTCCCGTCGAAGGACCACACCCGGTCGAGCCCGCTCGCCGCTTCACTGGCCTGGGCGCTCAGCCCGTCGTCGCCGATGAATGCCTGGGCGTCGGAGTGGTCGGTGACGAATGCGAGCTCGGGCCCCGGCGATCGCGGGTTGAGCGGGATCATGACCATCCCGGCCTTGGCGATTCCGGCGGCCACCTCGACGTACTCGAGCCGGTTGGCGGACAGGAACGCGACATGGGCACCCGGGTGAAGCCCGGTGGCCAGCAGCATCTGGGCCACGCGGTTCGAGCGATCGTGCACCTCGGCGAATGTGGATGCCCGAGTACCGTCGATCACGGCGACTCGGTCGGGCGAAGCGACGGCGAACTCCCGGATGCCGTTGGCGATGTTCAGCTGCGCACCGCCGACTTCGATGCCCATTCGCCGCTCCCCTGCCCCAGTCGACCCGCGGAGTCTGCCGCGGGAGAGTCACAGTAGGGTCGCAGCCAGCACACGAGGGGGAATCGCGTTGCCCACTGCCATCACGCCGGCCGAGTTCCGGTGGTTCGACTACAGCAACTTCTCGTTCTCGCTCGGGCTCGATCTCGACGGACGGATCGCGCAGCTGTCCGGTCACTCCGCGAGCGAATACGACCCTGACTCCAGCCGCATCGTCGTCAACGGAGACATGGCCGACCAGACCCGCACGGCCTACGCCAAGGCCGAGGCGATCCTGGGCGCCGCGGGATACGGCCTCGACGACATCGTGCACGTCGTGGAGAACGTGACCATCGACGGCGTCGATCACTACGCGGAAGCCGAGGCGGTTCGTGAGGAGATCCTGGGTGACACCGCGCCCGCGGTGAACACCGTCGTTGTGCGGGCGCTTCTTCGCAAGAGGGCCTGGATCGAACTGGAGATCACGGCATCGAAGGATCCCGGCACATCCCACGGGTCTGACCGCGGGCGCCCTGCCTACTCGGGGGTGCGCGAATCCGACGGAGTCGTCTACCTCTCCACCATTCATCCCTACGACGAGGCGGGGAACCTCGTCGGCGAGGACGATGTGGTGGCCCAGACCGAGCAGATCTTCGTCAACGCGACACGCATCCTCGATGGAGCGGGGCTCGGGATGTCGAACGTGGTGAAAACGCTCGACATGGTCCGCCCGGAGGGGCTGGCCGGCTACAAGGGCACCGGTCGGGTTCGCAAGAACCACCTCGGCCCCGTCTACCCCGGTTCGGCGGGAATCCTGCAGGATCGAGTCGCCGCAGACGATCGAGTCCTCATCTCGTACGACTTCATCGCCTCGCGGAATCCGACCGAGGCGGTGAACCCAGGCTGGGGGCGCTACGAGAAGCTGACTTACTCCCCCGCCGTGAAGGCCGGCGACATGCTCTTCATGTCCGGCCAGGCGGCGCTCGACCCCGAGACCGAACGGGCTCTCTACGAGGGCGACGTCGCCGAGCAGGCTCGCTATACCTACGGCAACATCGCCGCCGTGCTCGAAGAGGCGGGTCTCGGGACGGAGCACCTCATCAAGACCGTGGAGTACGTGACGCCCGAGGGCCTGGCGAACTACCGGGCCGTTGGCGGCGTCCGCAAGGAATGCATGAGCGCCCCCTGGCCGGCCTCGACCGGTGCGATCTGCCACTCGCTGCTGCGGCCCGAATTCCAGATCGAGGTGGATCCGCTCGCGATGTTCCCGGCGGACGGCTGATGCCCAAGACGCTGCTGACGGCTGAGATCGAAGCGCTCGTCGGGCGCACCGTGGCCTACACGGCGCCCGAGCCGTTCGGCGCTGCCGAGTTCCGCTACTTCGCCCTCGCGGTCGACGATCCGAATCCGATCTACACCGACGACGCCGCGGCGCGCGCTGCCGGGTACGACGGCGTCACCGCCCCGCCGACCTTCATCACCGAGACCAACCAGTACATGAGCGGCGCGATGGACTCACACGGGTACGGCGGCCACGGCTGGGGAATCGAGATCCCGGGAACGCGCATGATCCGCGGCGGGCACGACTACGAGTTCCACCAGCCGGTCAAGGTGGGCGACGTGATGACCGCGGAGTGGACAGTGGTCGACGTGTCCGAACGCACCTCCCGCCAGGGTGCGTTGATGGTGGAGGTCATCAGCGAAGCCCGCTACCACAACCAGCACCACGAACTGCTCGCTGTGAACCGCGAACGGTTGATCTTCCAGGAGCTGTCGTGAGCCTCGCCGTCGGCACAGCGCTTCCGCCCCGGGAGCTCGAGATGACCCCACAACGCCTGGTCATGTACGCCGGCGCGACGTGGGACTGGCACCGCCTCCACTACGACGCTCCCTACGCCGAGGCGTCGCAACTTCCCGCGCCGATCGTCGATGGACAGCACTTTGGCGGGCTGTTCACCGCTCAGGTGTTCGAAGCGTCGCCCGCAGCTCGCGTCACCAAGATGGCGCTGCGGTTCCGGTCGATGGTGTTCGCCGGCGAGACGGTGACCGTGACGGGCGAGGTCACCGGCGTCTCCGGAGACGAGGTGACCGTCACCCAGGAACTCCGCGTCGACGACCGGCTGTGCGCCACCTCCGTCACCACGGCGGTCCTGCCGTGACCGAGCTCGACCTCGTTTCGTTCGAGGACCTGCCGGAGGGACTCCGGGCCAGGGCCGAGGCGGCGAACGAGATCACCGGAGACACCCGCTTTCTCCAAGCGCTCGGCAACGCGCCGCACATGGCGAAGTTCTACTTCCGGGACTTCTACGAGAACGTGTTCCACCAGGGCATCGTGCCCGTGCGCGTCAAGGAGCTGGTTCGGCTGCGGCTCTCGAACCTCCACGGGTGCGTGTTCTGAAACCGCAACAACCCTGTCTCGGCGAGACAGAACGGGCTGTCGGACGAGGAGATCTCGGGCGTCTGGGACTTCGAGAGGGGACCCTTCTCCGACGCCGAGAAGGCCGCGATGCGGCTGGCGAGCCGGCTGTCGAACGCCGCGAAGGACCATTCGATCCCGCCCGAGCTGATGGGTGAGCTGCGAGGGCACTTCACGGACGGCGAGATCATGGAGCTGTCGATGACGATCGCTGTGCTCGTCGGGATGGCGCGGATGCTGTTCTCGCTGGAGCTGGTGGACGAGGAGCCCGGCTGCCCGCTCAGCTGGTGAGCGGCTGGATCAGCTGGTGACGAAGTCGACCACGTGTCGGGCGTAGAGCTCGGGGACGCGTAGCGGTAGCTGGCCGCGCAGCCCGGGCAGGTGCTCGATGCGAGCGTCGGGGAGCAGCTGGGCCGAGGGTTGGTCGAACTTGGCGAGCATGTCGTTCTCCGCGTCGAGGAGAAGCGTCGGGCATGTCAGCTTCGACAGGTGGGGTGCCGGGTCATACCTGAAGGCCGCGTTGTAGGCCCAGTCGTAGTTGTGAAGGCCGGCGAGGATGTGAACCGCCGCGAGATGCAGCATCTCGGGAGGCGACTCTTCGCCCCACACCCGCTGGTAGCGCTCCCACGCCCAGCCGAGGTGGCTGCCGTCGGCGGCGGGGGTCATCTTGGGTGCCCAGTTGGCGAGAAAGTCGGCGCGCTCTTCTTCGGAGAACAGCGGCACGCCGGTCAGGACGGCGTGGGACGTCCGGTCCATCCCTGCCTGGATGCCCACCTCCAGCGCGATGGAGGCTCCCGTGTGGACGCCGGACACGGCGAAGGAGTCGACCCCCAGTCCGTCGATCGCTTCGAGGAGGCGAGCCGAGTAGTCGGGAATCTCGAAGCCGTCGCGGGGTGGCGGGGCGGAGTTGCCGTAGCCGGGGGTATCGAACGCGATGGCACGGATTCCCGACATCAGCGGGAGCGTCTGCTCGAACGCCTGCACCGACTGCGGCGATTCGTGGAAGAACGCGCAAACGGGCCCCTCGCCGTGTTCGAGGTAGTGCACCTGCCCCCAGGATGTGTCGACATAGCCGCGACGAAGTGTCATGTGTTCTCCTCGTGTGTTCTCTTTCCGAGGCCGAGAACGCCCGGGTTGATGCGATCGTGCGGATCGACGGCCGCCTTGATGTCGTGCAGCAGCCGTCGGATGGGTTCGTCGAGCCGGTCGAGATAGCGGTAGCGGCGCCCGATCTGCAGGTGCGCTCCTCCGACGTCGACGAAGAGGTCGACGAGTTCGTCGCGCAGTTCGGCGACGGCCTGGCTCGCAGCCGGGTCGTCCTCGTAGTCGGGGTACCGCTTGAGCTTCGAGGCGTCGACGAGGCGGTCGTAGTAGGCGGGCCGCTCGCCCGGCCAGATCATCACGAGCTCGATGAGCATCGTGGTGGTGGAGATCGAGCTCAGCATGTAGCCGGCTTCGATGTGGTGCTCGGCCATCTGGGCGGCGTGATGTTGAAGCCAGCCGTCGATGCGGTCGCAGGTGGAGTTGGCTTCGGAGACCGGGACGAGAACGTGCAGCGGCGCCCAGCGCTGACCTTCGGGCCCGAGGGCGGAGGTCAGGGAGGCGAAGGGCCGGCTCGCCAGGAGCTGGGGGACGGTGGGTTCTGCCGGTGTGCCTGCGGCGCAGATCGCGGCGATCGCTTCGAGGTCGGCGTCGACCGCGGCCTGGCTGCGGCCCTCGGCGAGAAGGTGAAGCGTGTAGGTGTCCGGCGCGAGGAAGCCCCTCCCCTTCGCCGCCATTCGCACGGCGTCACGAATCGCGCCGAGCTTTCGGTCGGAGCGCCCGACCATCTCCCGTACGGCGTCGATTCCCTGGGCCAGGCTGCCTCTGCGGATGCGCTGCTCGGTGAGCGCGGGGTCGAGGGCGAAACCGCTGGCGGCCAGGTCGGCGCGGGCCAGTTCGGCGATCGCGTCGACCAGTTCGTGCCGGTCGTCGAACGTGTAGGTGGCAAACCCGCTCGCTGCGGGGGTGCGCATGAGACGAAGGGTGACCGTTGCCTTGATGCCGAGGGCACCGGCGTCGCCCAGGAAGGGACCGGTCAGGTCGGGGCCGAAGTTGCGGAACGACGGCGTGGCGTCGCCGACCGCGCCCATGCCGGTTGAGAGGACGGTCCCGTCGGCGAGCACGACCTCGAGACCGAGCACCGAGTCGGCCGAGGTTCCATAGCGGCCCGAACCCCAGAGCGCTGCGCCCTGCGAGACCGACCCGCCGACCGTGGCCTTCGAGCCGGACAGCGGACCGAAGAACGGGGTCCTGAGGCCGCGCGCGCCGAGCGCTTCCCAGAGTGCCTGCCACGTGCAGCCGACCTCGACGGTGACGAACATCGCATCGGCATCGATCTTGAGAATGCGGTCCATCGACGAGGTGTCGATGACCACCGTGTCCGTGGCGGGCGCGACCACTCCCCCGGTGTAGGACACCCCTCCGCCGCGGGGAACAACCGCTGCGCCGGCTGCGGTGGCGGTCCGAACCGCCAGGCTCAGCTCGGCGGTGTCGGTGGGCCGCACGACGGCGGCTGGAGTGGCGCCGGCCGAGTAGATGTCGGAGGCAGAGAGCTCGCAGTCGAGGGGATCGATGCTGACCACGGTGGCCCCGAGCACATCGACGAGTCGCTCGGCCAGCTGCATCGGGCAGAGCCTATTGCGGAGATGGAGTCGCGACTTCGGAGACGGCGCCGCACCCCGGGTTCAGCGGCTTTCGCCAGACGAGCCGACCGCCCGCGGCATGTCGGCCACAGCACCCAGATCAGACCACCCGCTCCATCCGTCCGGATCTCGAGATTGTGGACTTCATCAAGGGACGGATTCACAGGCTCACACATATCGTATGGTTCCAACCTCGTAATGTGCTGTAGCACGAAAGGGGGGGAGACCGTCCATGGGAACCTTGGTCGATGAGGTCGCAAGCCGCGACGGCTCGCGCTGCTCGACGGGGTCCCCGCCGCTCTGGATTTGACGTGATGGCGACGAGCGTCGAGGTCGATCCCCTACATGAACAGGTTGCCCGCCGCTGGGGCGCCGGGTCGGCACTGCGGTGAGGCGACTCAAGGCGACACCGGTCCGACTCTCTGGCGCTGCGCTGCTGTTCGTCACAGCGGGGATGCTGGCTTCGGCTCTCGTGTCGTGGGTAGACGGCGGTGGCGGAACCGGGGCACTTCTTCTATCAGCCGTGATCACGGGACTCGTTGGCGAAGCGATGCTCACCGGTTCCGAGGCGAGCACCCGCGCGGACGCCGGGATCGCGTTCGCTTCTGTTGCCTGGAGCTGGCTTGCCGTGTCGGTCGCCGGAGCGCTGCCATACCTCCTCGGCGGGGTGTTCTCGTGGGCTCACGCCGATGACGCGCTCTTCGAGTCCATCTCTGGCTTCACGTGCACTGGCTCTTCGGTGATCGCCAATCTGGACCGTGTTCCAGCCGGTCTCCTGTTCTTCCGCAGCATGACCCACTGGTTCGGTGGAATGGGCCTCATCGTCCTTGCCGTTGCAGTGCTCCCGGCCCTGAAGGTGGGCGGTCTCGAACTGGTCGCCAGCGAGGCACCCGGCCCGACGGCAGATCAGTTGACACCGCGAGTCGCCGAGACAGCACGCCGGCTCTGGGTCCTCTACGGCGCGGTGACCGCGGTCGTCACGATCGCGCTCCTCGCAGCCGGTCTGAGCCCATTCGATGCCGTCACCCACTCCTTCGCCACCGTTGCCACCGGGGGCTTCTCACCACATGGTGAATCGATTGCCTTCTTCGATTCGTTCGCCGTCGAACTGATCATCGTCCTCGGCATGCTCTACTGCGCCGCGAACTTCTCCCTTCACTGGCAGGCCGTGACGACGGGGCCGAGCGCATACCGGCGCATCTCAGAGTTCCGCTGGTACCTCTGGCTCATATTCGGGAGCTTCGGTCTGCTGCTCGCACTCAATTTGGGCCAGCTCGACCTGGTGGAAAACCTGCGCGAATCGCTCTTCTACACCGTGTCGATCGGAACCTCGACCGGCTTCGTCTCCTCCGACTACGCCCTCTGGGTTCCCGCCGCACAGATCACCCTGATAACCCTCATGGTTGTCGGCGGCATGTCGGGCTCAACGGCCGGAGGAATTAAGGTTCTCCGACTCCAGATGATGGTGCGCTACGCGGTTCGTGAAGTCATCCGCGCCCGCCACCCAAGCGCCGTCTCTTCGATGCGGATTGGTGACCGCGTGATACCTGAGCAGGTCGCAGCCCGCGCGATCGGGTTTGTGCTGCTCTACATCGGGCTCATCGTCGTGGGCGGCGTCGTGGTCACGGCACTCGGAACCGATCTGCTCACCGGATTCGCGGGGGCCGCATCAGCCATCGGCAACACCGGCCCGGCGCTCGGCGATGCCGGCCCGCACTCCACGTTTCTCGCGTTCCCGCGACCCGCCCGCGGCGTGCTGATGGCGCTGATGATGTTCGGTCGTCTCGAGCTCTTCCCGTCGCTGCTGATGTTCGTCGCCGGAACCAGAGCCGTATCCCGAGCCAGCCGGCAGCGACGCCTCCGTCGCGCGTAGATCGCGGATCGGCCAAGCTCGACGGGGCGCCGCGCTACTTCACGCCCTCGGTGGCTCCTCGGTGTGTTGCGCCAGCCGCCAACAGGTCGAACATGAAGACTCCGGCGCTTAGCAGTCGACGACGCGATCGAGTACTGCATGGAGCACCCACATTGGCCCGGCATCGGGCACCTCTGCCAGACCCCGCAGCGGGGACAGTCCCGAAACCCCTGTCGAGATACCGATGGATCGGTGGGGAGCTCCGCGGGCCGACTGCGGTTCGGCGAGAGTCACCAGATGGACCTGAAGTTGCTTCAGGTCGGCGACGCGCAGTGCCCACTCGACTTCGGCCTTGCGCACCGGCTCGCTGACCCCAACCAGCATTCATCGATTGCTGCATCTTACATTTTTATGATATGCTCACATACTCGAAGCGCCCGGAGATCTGCGAGTTCGATAAAGTCAACACTTTGACAATCACCAGTCCGGGGGACCCAGGTGCCGAAGCCGATTTACGAAGTGAAGGCGCAGTTTTTCAAGACTCTCGGGCATGCGGCGCGGATCAGGATCCTCGAGGTTCTCTCTGAGGGTGAGCGCTCCGTCTCCGCACTGCAACCCGACGTCGGGATCGAGATGTCCCACCTGTCCCAGCAACTCGCGGTGTTGCGGAAGGCTGGAGTCGTAGAGGCCGAGCGCCAGGGCGCATCGATGATCTACAGCGTGATCGATCCACAGATCTTCGAGCTGCTAGGAGTGGCAAAGAACATCATCATTCAATCTCTGTCACAGACCGAGGACATGCTGGCCGAGCTGGACGACATGAAGTACGGATCCGAGTCCGGCTCGGGCTCTTGAGTCTGCGCAGCCCGCCTGCGAGTGGTGCAACATGAGAGCCGTCGCCGTGGTGTTGGCGGTGCTCGCGGCGACCGTCGGATCCTTCGCACCAGTGGCGATGCTCGGCATCGTCATACTCGGCTACTGGGTGGGATCCGCGATGCACGTCGTCATCTCGCGCGTCGAGCCGGTCCTCGACCTGTAGGAGCCACCTGTCGCCATCCGCGACATCGATCGGCTTTCACGGCTGGTCCTCGCATTCGCGTACATCGTTTCTGTCGCGTTCCATCTCCGCCTCTTGGCGGCGTTCCTGCTCGGCGGAAACAACGACGACGCCGCTCAGTGGCTGACGACGGCCGTGTTGGTCATCATCGCCGGACGGTGCTGCGGGAGGAGGGACCTTCGGGCGAACGTCGCCGCGGCATGGCGCTCTATGTCCCGTTGGTCCTCGTCTTGGGCTTTGTCACGCTCTTCGCTCTGCCGGCCGAAGGGTGACCCACCTTCACACTGGCCACTCCGGCTCCAACACTCGTTCCATCGCCACGTACGTCGCGACGCCAATCGGGATCGGCAACCAGAAGACCAGGAGCCGGTAGGCGATCACGCCGACAGCCGCCGTCGCCGGAGGAGCACCGAAACCGACCAGACTCGGTATGAGAATCGCTTCGGCAACACCCAATCCACCAGGGGTGAGGGGAACGGCGCCGACCACGTTGGCCAGACCGAACGCGACCAGAACCGCAACAGGCCCCGCCCAGTACCCACAAGCTGCCAGCATGACCCACAACGCGGCGGCATCGAGCAGCCAATTGGCCATTGCGAAACCGACGCCGCGCGCCATCCGCCTCCGATCATGGATGAGCGATCGGAGCTGGGCCGCGGCGCCCTCTAGCGCCGATTCGAGTTCCACTCCGTTCAGACGCGGAAGAACACGTGCCAGTCGATGTGCGAGGCGTACGAGCCGATGCCGGGCGCGGAGCAGAGCAACTGTTGCTCCACCCAGTAGCAGGATGACAACCGCTCCGACAGCTGCTGCGCTCGCATACACCCCGTGAAATCCGCTTGTGGGGATCGACACGATCAGCGCACACCACAGGATCAGGTTGAGGAGTACGGCCGAACCCGTTGCCTGCAGAGCCAAGGCGGGACCGACGTCATTCTTGGGTACCCCCGCCCGGGCGAAGAGGCGGTAGTTCACCGCGGCGGTCGTCGCCGCTCCGCCGGGCAACGCGTGATTGATGCCCATCGAGGCCATCACGGCGCCGAAACAGAACCTCAGGGATGGGCGGGACGTTTCCGGCAGCAGAACTCGGGTCATGAACGCATAGGCCACCCACGCGCCCGCGGCCAGGAGGAAGGACACAACGACCAGCACGGGCGAGATCCCCTTGAGAACGTCCACCGAGTCTCGCGCGCCAACGAGTTGTGGTATCACAAACGCGTGAACGACCAAGGCCACCACGAGAACCTGAACCATTCTGCGCAGCCTGCGCGAGCGCCTCGATGAACGGTTTCTCATGCGGCGACGGCCCCTGAAAGTGACGAATGCGATGGTCGTTGGGGATTCACGTGCTTGCACAGTGGCGTCGTCGGGAGTCCGCTGCGAGATGGCGCATGACCTCCGGCAAGGTCGGAGGCCTCAGCTCGCGCTGGGCCACCACTGGGCGATCGCCACCGTGAGCCCGGTGACCGGGGCCAATACCGCAACGGCGCCGACCATCCTGACCACACGAGGGCTCGCGATCTGGTCACCGCTGCAGGCCGCATGGCGCAGCTCCTCATAGCGCTGCCCCGCTCGAACGAGGAGCGCACCCCCGAAAACAGTGAGAGCTATACCCACGAGAGCCAGAGCAGGCAGCCCGCTGTCCCGTGCGCTGCGCGCCAGCAGTACGCCAACCGCGATGACGGAGAAGGACGTCCGCTCCCATGCCAACGAGGTCCGCTCCTGCTGAACACCCGGGTCAAAGAGACCTCCGTGGCCATCGGCAGCTTTCACAACTCGCCGATTCCGAACAGCGCCGCCGCGACGACTCCCAAAGTCGCTGTGCCGAATGCGACGATCTGTGGCAGCCGCGACTTCGGGAGCGGTATCCCCTGCCGGATGGCGCTCTCGTTGGCGGCCCACCGCCGATACGACGTCGCCGCAGTCACAAGGCTGAGGCTCAACAGCAAGATGCCCAACAGCTCCTGTCCATAGAAGTTGTCGATGAGGTTGATCGCACCAAGGCCGCCGGCACCGAGAGCGAGTGACGTCCGAATCCAGGCAAGGAAGGTTCGCTCATTGGCGAGGCTGAACCGGTAGTCCGGCTCCTCGCCGACAGCCTGCGGATCGGACGCGCGAAAGCGCAAGACGGACCCTGATCGCAGCGCGATCACCCGCGCCGGGCCACGTTGCGACCCCTCAGCCACAGTTCGCCACCTCCTCGAGGTCGACCGGCAGGTGCCCGAGCTCGCCCCACAGGTCTCGCAGCTCGAAGTAGTAGGTACGCCGTAGGCGAGACAGCTCATCCAGCACTTCGGTGCGGGCGCGAGTCTGCCGGGCGTGCGAGCACAGGTCCGCGATCGTCAGACGGCGGGCACCAAACGCCGGTCCAATGTGAGTCGCGATCTCATCGCGTGTCACCGGGGTTTCGCGTAGTACAGGTTTCATTTACTTGTTTATACTCGCATTTCGTCATATTCGTACGTTGTGGAGCTCTCCATGGGCAGGAAAATACGGGGCGTTGGCTCGCTTCGGCCGTCCGCCCATGTCGCACAGTCGAGTTCGAGAATCCAACAGCTCGCCCTGTACATGGCTCTCGGCGCCACGGTTGGGGCGGCGGTCGCGGGCCTCGAGAGCACGGCCGAAGCTCTCATCGATCGGACGGTCGACGGCGTTGAGCATTGGTGGGCGGTCGTTCTACCTGCGGTGGGTGTCATCATCAGCGCACTGATCCTGCGCGCCGGCTCGACAGTGACAGCGTCAACTTCAGACGAGTTCATCCGGGCTTTCCACGGCGAGGTGGAACTCCAGTCCCGTCCGTTCATCAAGCGAGTGTTGGCGACCATCGCAACGATCGGAAGTGGTACGCCGCTCGGACTCGAGGGTCCGAGCGCGTACACGGGAGCGTACGCAGGGTCCGCTAGCGGCAAGGCTGCGCTCCGGCGGGCCACACGGACATCGGGAACCCTCAGCCGCGAAGGCCTCATCGTCGCGGGAACCGCCGCCGGAGTCGCTGCGATCTTCCGCGCTCCGGCGACAGGGGTTCTCTTTGCTCTGGAGGCTCCGTACCGGAGTGATGTAGCGCGCCGCGCACTCATCCCCGCGCTCGTGGCCGCCGCGACGTCGTACTCCGTCTTCGCAGCCCTGCTCGGCGGTGCTCGACTGTTCTCGGACCTCGACCTCGGATCGATCGCCCCGACGGGAAGACAGGAGTTCGTCGCGGCGCTGTCAGTCGGGCTGATCGCGGGCCTGGGGGCTCGCGCCTTTGCAGCCATGTACGTGGCTGCGAAGAAGGTCGGTGGAGGCGGGCAGAGCCTGCCCCGAACCCTCATCGGCGCAGGGTTGCTCAGTGCCACCATCGGGATCGTGGAGCTCACCGCGGAGCGTTCGCTCGTCACGGGCCCGGGAGCGTCTGAGGTTCTCGAGTGGGCGGTGGACCCTGGGCGCGGCCTCGGGCTTCTTGCGGTCGTCTTCGGCGCCCGCATCGCCGTCACGTGCCTGAGCGCAGGCAGTGGAGGCGTCGGCGGTGTGTTCGTGCCCCTCGCGGCGGCGGGGGTTCTTGCAGGCCGGATGGTCGGCGGCGTCGTCGGAGACGACCACATCGTCCTCTACGTCGTACTCGGACTGGCTGCCTTCTTGGGAGCCGGCTACCGAGTCCCACTGACGGCGGTCATGTTCGTCGCCGAGACGACCGGCTCCACCTCCTTCGTGGTGCCTGCTCTCGTCGCGACTGCGATCTCCCAGACGCTGATGGGCTCGGCGTCGGTGTCGCCATACCAACACGACGTCAGACGCTCGATCATCGAGGACGGTCTGCGGGAGCGGGTCGGGACTCGATTGCACACTGATCTCCGGCCCATCGATGCGGATGTGCCGGTCCAAGAGATCGAGTGGAGTGCCCGGCACGACCTCGGGGCGCCGGTGTTCAGCGACGAGAGCTACATCGGTCTCGCGTCACCGAGCACAGTGCTCGCATCACCCGTGCCCGAGCTCACCATCGGCGAGATCGCGCGTCACGTCCGGCCAATAGCTGCCGATGCCAGCCTCGAGCGCGCCCTCCAGTCGATGGACATCGCGGGTGTCGATCGCCTCGTGGTGCTCGGAACCGCAGGCGAGTACAGGGGGACCATCGATCGCGCTGACATCGTGAGGTCCGCCGACGCATGACCCGTAGCGACCGACCCGGCCAACTGAAGTCGCTTCGCACTCTCCGCAGACGGCGGAGATCCACCCGCCGCCTCGATCGGCTCTACCGCTCCTACGTCACCACACTCCTGGGATCCTTTGCTTGCTACCTGGCGATCGGTGTCCTTGACGAGGCGCGACCGACGCCGGCCACGATCGACGCAATCGTCGCGGAGGGTCCCCGCTGGGTCTCGCTCGCGACCGCCGCCCTGATCGCCGGCGGAATCAGATCGGGACTGGCCGGTGGACCTCTGCTCGCCAGTCCGATGGATCTCCAGCACGTCTACCTTGCCCCTCTCGGGCGAGCTCAGGTCGTGGCCGGCCCTCTCGGACGACTGATTGCTTGGTCGGTCACCATCGGAGTAGTCCTTGGCGCAGCGGTCGGCGAGATCGGATCGAGGCAACTTCCAGGGCGAGGGATCCTGTGGGTCGTGGGTTTCGCGCTCGCAGGGGCTGCAGGAGTCATGAGCGCACTTGCCGCAGCGCTTCTGTCGACGCGGATCACTCATCGGTGGATCGCAAACCTCGTCGCGGCGACGCTCGTCGGGTGGGCGGCGGTGGAGGTCACTCTCGGGAGCGCGGCATCTCCGACGTACGTGGTCGGGCAACTCGCCTTCGTTGCGACGGAGGGCTGGGCACCACGGCTGACTCTGCCCTTGATCGTGGCCCCCGTACTCCTCGCCCTCGGCTGGAAGAATCGAGGGTTCGTCTCTCTCGAACGTGCTCGGCGGCGTGGCCGACAGGTCGCGCTCTTCAAATTCGCGCTTTCTCAGCAGGACCTCCGGACGCTGCTCCTGCTCCGCCGTGAGATGTCGCTCGAAGAGCCACGCGGCCGCCCGTGGGTCAGACTCCCGAAGGCACTGCAGCTTGGTGCCCGAGCACCGGTTCTCCTTCGAGATCTGCGGAGCTACCTCCGCTGGCCCGCTGCCAGAGTCGCTCGGTTTCTGTTGCTCGGACTCCTGGCGGGCGCTGGCCTCGCCGCCGTGTGGAGCGGGGCCTCGGTCGCTCTCGCGGGCGCGGGGCTCGCGGCGTACCTCGCGGCGCTCGAGACGATCGAGCCACTCAGCCAGGAACTGGACCACCCCACGCTCCTCGAGCTTGCTCCCCTCGGCCGGGGTGCCGTCATTGCCTGGCACATTGCCGGCGCCCTGCTGGCGCTCCTTCCTCTCTACCTACCGATTGGCCTGATCGCGACGGCGCTGAGCTCCGACCCCCGGCTCGGCATTTCACTCCTCGTGGCAGCGATTCCTTCGGCCGGCGCGGCCGTCGCAGCGGCAGGCGTCACGAGCCGCGGGCCCGGCGAAGGCGGCACCTTCATGCCCGAGGAGGCGCAGGGACTGCGGCTCCTGATTCGGCTCGCGTGGCCCCCGGCCTTGGCGACGATCGGCTTCCTTCCCGTCCTGGTCGCCCGCAACGCGACACTCTCGGGCGCGGCCCCGGTTCCGGCGATGCTCGACGCTGCGCTCGCGGTGTCCGCCGTGGCTGCGGCCGTGATGGTCTGGATCCGAGCCCGAGCCGACGTCGAGCAGCTACTCACCGCAAGCCAGGGAACGAAATGACGACACACCGCCCGATGGAGATCGCGCTCCAGTTCGACGAAGCCATGAAGCGACATGGTCCGACTGCTTCGGTCGGACCTGCAAGCTTCACCGTTTCCTTTGGTGAGACCGTCGCCCTGCGCGGCCACAACGGCTCCGGCAAGTCGACGCTACTCGAGTGCGCCGCGGGCCTGACGGACCTCGACGCCGGAGCGATTCGAGTCGGTGGGTGCCCCGCAGGAGAGCTGCTCGCCCGCGCCACGGTTTCCTTCGTGCCAGACCACCCCGTCCTCTACGACGACCTGAGCCTGCGTGAGCATGTCGAATACCTCACGAGGCTGTACGGCGCCGAGCCGGACGTGAGCGAGGTGAACCGCCTCGTCGGAATGTTCGAGCTCACAGACTGGATGGATGATCTCCCGTCCCGGTTCAGCCGCGGCATGAGGCAGAAGACCGCGCTGATCATCGCACTCACGCGCCCGTTCAGCGTGCTGCTGCTCGACGAGCCGTTCTCCGGTCTCGACGAGAGGGGCGCATCGGCCCTTCGAAGGCTCTTGCGGGAGGTCGGAAGAGCGAAGGCCGCGGTGCTCGTCGCGACCCATGACGCGCCAAGCGATGTCTTTGACCGGGTCGTCAAGCTCGATGGCGGGCGCATCGTCAGCGACTCGCCGGTCGAACCAGGGAGCGAGTGGGATGCGTGAACCGAGACAGCGTGCCGCACTCGCTCTTGCCGCCCTCGGCGTGGTGTTCGGCGACATCGGAACGAGTCCGCTCTACGCGCTCCGTGAATCTCTCGGCGATCACGCGGGCGTTCGTGTGGTCGAGGCCGACGTCTTGGGTGTCCTGTCGCTCATCTTTTGGTCACTCATCACCGTCATCACACTCAAGTACCTCGTCCTCGTCATGCGAGCGGACAACAACGGCGAGGGGGGCATCTTGGCGCTCTCCGCTCAGATCCTCCGGCGCGGGGGACATCGACGCCGGGCGATCCTCCTGATTCTCGCGCTGTTCGGCACGGCGTTGCTCTACGGAGACGGAGTCATCACCCCGGCGATCAGCGTGCTTTCCGCCGTCGAGGGTCTCGAGGTCGCGGCACCTGGAATTCACTCGTGGGTGAAGCCGATCTGCGCGCTCGTGCTAGTTGCCCTGTTCGCCGTGCAGCGGCACGGAACAGCGACGATCGGCCGCTTCTTCGGGCCGGTGATGATCGTGTGGTTCGGGGCGCTCGCGGCCCTCGGGCTTCGGCACGTTGGGGGAAACCCAGGGGTCGCACGAGGACTCGACCCGCGTTGGGCGATTCGATTCTTCGGCGAACACGGATTCACCGGTGTCGTCGTTCTGGGCTCCGTCTTCTTGGTCGTCACCGGTGGCGAAGCGCTGTACGCCGACATGGGTCACTTCGGCCGCCGTCCGATCAAGCGCGTCTGGTACCTCATTGTTCTCCCGTCGCTGACACTCAACTACTTCGGCCAGGGCGCGCTGCTCCTCGACGATCCGACTGTGATCGACAGCCCGTTCTTCCACATGGCGCCCACCTCCATGCAGTGGCCGTTGACGCTCTTGGCAACAGCGGCGACGATCATCGCGTCGCAGGCCCTGATCACCGGCGCGTTCTCGCTGACCGCCCAGGCCGTCCATCTCGGCTATCTGCCTCGCCTGCATGTTGTCGAGACCTCGCGGAGTGAACGAGGCCATGTGTATGTCCCTGCGGTGAACTGGTCGCTTCTCGCGGCAACCGTCGCACTGGTTTTCGCTTTCGGCAGCTCCAGCAACCTCGCTGCCGCGTATGGCGTCGCGGTGACCCTCACCATGATCATCACCACGCTTCTCGTCGGTCACGTTGCCCACCACCGCTGGCAGTGGTCGTGGGCGATGACTGCGGCGGTGACCTGGCCGCTTCTCGTCATCGACGGTGCCTTCGCGGCGGCGAATCTCCTCAAGATCCCCGCTGGTGGCTGGTTTCCCCTCGTCATCGGGTTGTGCGGCTTCACCGGCTTCACCACTTGGCACACCGGCCGGCGGCTCCTCAGCGAACGAGTGGAGCGACGCGGACTCGCGCTCGACGAGTTCGTCGAGAATCTGAGCCACGAACCGCTGATCCGACACCCAGGCACCGGTGTCTACTTCCACCGGGTCCCCGAGCGCGTCCCGCCCGCGCTCCTGACGAACCTGAGGTTCAACCACAGCCTGCACGAGGACGTGGTCATCATCAGCATCCTGACCGAGGACGTTCCGGTCGTCCCCCGCGCCACCCGCGGTCAGCTCGTGGAGCTCGGGCTCGGTTTCCACGAGCTGCAGCTTCGATACGGGTTCGCCGAGACACCCCGCGTGGCAGACGACCTCGCGGATCTCGACTGCCCTGTGTCGTTCCGCTCCGAAACGACACGCTTCTTCCTGGGTCGCGAACGAGTCGAGGTCACCCACCGGCCCGGGATGGCGCTCTGGCGCGAGCGTCTGTTCGCATTCCTCCACCGCAACGCGGCGGATCCCGCTGCGCACTTTGGTATCCCCGCCGCAAACACCGTCGACATCGGCACCCATGTCGACATCTGACTTCAGACGCCCTGGTTTCAGGCACCTGCCGTCATCGAGTCACGGCGACGGGAATCTCGCTGTGCCCGACCAGGTATGCCGCGACGCTCCCCAGGACCAACCGAGCCAGAGACCCGCGCCCCCTGGTTCCGATCACAATCAAGTCAGCGCCTTCGGCCTCCGCGATTGCGTCGATGACGTATCGAGGATCTCCGTCCTCGACGCGCTGCCGGCAGTCCACCCCCAACTCCTCAGCAAGCCGAACTCCGTCCACCGCGACGGACTCCGCCTCCTCCCGCAGGTCGACATTGGATTCTGTACCGAGCGGATACCGAGTCGTGAACGCCGTCGCGACCACGAGCTCCGCACCTGGCCCATGAATCAGCTCGGCTGCCAGAGCGACTGCCCGGCGCGCCGGCTCGGATCCGTCGAAGCCGACGACGACGGTTCGTAGGGTCATGATCGCTCCCCGCCTCACCAGCGCCCTCAGCGGATTCGACGAGCGCCGATGACAGGCTACTTTCTCACGACGAGAAACCGATGAGCTCGACGACCCCCGGCGCCTGGCTGATCGCCACGGTCCACAGATTCGCAGCATCGGCGGTCGGACCGCCCGCTCTGCTGCTCGCAGCGGCAGTCGCTGGATTCGCGTGGATCAACATCGACGCGGCGAACTACGAGCGAATCTGGAGCACCGTCCTCAGCGCTGGTCCGAGCGGCTTCGCGGTGGAGCACGACCTCCACGGCTGGGTGAACGACGCCCTCATGGTGCTGTTCTTCTTCGCCGTAGGAATCGAGGTCAAGCGAGAGATGGTCGTCGGCCAGCTGCGGGATCCCAAGGTGGCGACACTGCCAGTCGTCGCAGCGGCGGGAGGAATGATCATTCCCGCAATCCTCTATGTCGCCGTGAACGGCGTCGGCTCTGGCGATGCCAGTGGCTGGGCTATCCCCGTGGCGACCGATATCGCCTTCACCCTCGGAGTCCTGGCGCTGCTCGGCCGGCGTGTGCCCGTCGAACTGCGGCTGTTCGTTCTCGCACTCGCGATAGCTGACGACGTCGGCGGGATTCTGATCATCGCGATCTTCTTCGCCGACGACATCTCAATTCCCTACCTCGGACTCGCCGTCGCAATTGTCGCGTTGACGGTCGCAATGCGCATCAGCGGCCTGTCATCGCCCGCCGCGTTTCTTCCAGTGGGTCTCATGCTCTGGCTCGCTCTGACAGAGGCGGGTATCGAGCCAACGATCGCCGGCGTCCTACTCGGACTGCTGACCCCAGCCCTGCCCGTTCGCGGCCGGGACGTCATCGCCGACCTCGAGCGGGTGATCTCGCCCTGGGTCGCTCTCATCATCCTTCCCCTCTTCGGTCTCGCGAACGCAGGTGTGGCCATCGAAGCCTCCGAAGTGGCAAGTGCGGTCACCAGCCCGGTTGCCCTCGGCGTATCGATGGGGCTGGTGGTGGGCAAGTGCCTCGGCATCACTGCGGCGACGTTCTGGGCCCTGAGATCAGGGATCGGCTCGTTGCCCGAAACCGTCGATCGGCGGCTCATCGCGCCGACCTCGCTCCTGGGCGGAATCGGATTCACCGTCGCCCTCTTCGTCGCCGATCTCACGTTCCAGGATCCGGAGATCCTGGGCCAAGCGAAGCTGGGTGTGCTCACGGGCTCACTCACCGCAGGACTTCTCGGAACAGCGTGGTTCCTGCATGCAAGCCGGGCCGTCGCCTCCGACGACAAAGGGTGACCCGACGAAGCGTCCGCGTCCAGGCAAAGCCCCAGTGGCGATCGGACTCCGACGTGTCGGCGGACTCGACCACCTGGGGTTCAGGTTGCGGCGACGGCGGCCGTCTCGTCGCTCACCATGAACCATGGTTGAACAACCGCCCCGCTCAAGCAAAGGCGGTGCGACCAGGGGTTTTGCTCGTGGTCCGATGACAGATTCGAACTGTCGACCTCTGCCGTGCGAAGACCCCGACATGCGTGCAGGGCCTGCCGGACCGTGTAGTTACGTGTCCGCCAGTCCGGCGAGTGCGGCCCCGTCCGTGCAGTAGATGGGATACGGATGGGATGGAGGCCAACGACGCCGGAACCTCTGCAACCGGACCGGTGAGCGCTGCTACCCACGGAATCCTGACTGGCTCGACGCGGGCTGTGCGCGCCGACGAGCACGTCGCCAAGCTGACTTATGTGGTCGGATCGGGGAAGCCATCGGGCCAGATGTCGACCGCGTACACCACGAGAGCGTCGGGCCTGGGGTCGAGTTCGTCGGCAGCGACGAAGAGATGAAAGGCGCCTACCGTGATGCCCTCAACGGTCAACCGGCGACCGCCGCCGTGGCTAGGCAACGAATCCCAGACATCGTCGCGAGACAGAAGCGCGAGAGCCGACGCCAGATCATGCCGCCAGAAAAGCTCGGCCCCGGTGGCACCGAGCTGGCCAGCGACATCCTCCTCGAGCGATGCTCCAACCCGAACCGGTCGGCTCACCCGCCAAGGGCCCCCAAGCGACGCCGCTCCAGTTCCTCGAGACGAACCCGGCTGATCGTCTCCGGCGACAACTGTGCATCGGGGACAACGCGTAGCCCGTCTGCATGGCGCTCGATGTCCTCAACGCTCGGGGCCGCTGGAAGGGGGTTGCCCAGCCGATCGACTGCCTGGGGCGTGGTAGGTGTCGCCATGGTCACCAGAGTAGTTGGAGCCAATGACAACGAGCGGCGACCCAGGCCAGGGACCGTTGGCGCCCCACGCCGGGCAACCCCGAATCCCCACCAATAGGGGACCCAGCGCTGGCTCTGAACGCCATTCGAGACGGTCGACCGAGGTGGAGAGGCGATGACAGATGAGGCATCCGGAATCGCCTCTCCCCAAAGACGCTCTGGCCAGGACTTGTGGTGGGCGATACTGGATTCGAACCAGTGACCTCTGCCGTGTGAAGACTCCGACATGTGCGCAGGGGCCGCCAAACCTTGTGGTTGCGTGCCCTGCAGTCCGTCGAGTGCGGCCCCGTCCGTGCAGTAGATGGGATACCGATGGGATGGACTCGCAGCGAACTCGGCGCCCACCGCTGCGCTACGAACCTTCAGCCTCAGCGTCCAGCTCGTCGCGCAACGACTCCAGATAGGGCAGCGCACGCTCATCTTTGAGACGACCAGCAGCCCGCTTGGACTCGATCACCGCATCCAGCGATGCCACCCGCACGACCAGACCCTCGCCAATCGTGACATCAGCAGCATCGGCATCCCATTCCGAAAACCCGCGCCGCGGACCCGAAGGCTCGAACGCCACATCAAGATCACCAGCATCGGTCACGAGATTCAGCATCAACGGCATGGCCGCCAAAAACTCGGCGTCCAATAGAGCCGCAACCGGCCCATCCGCAGTCCGCAGCTGCGCACCGAGCTCACCCAAGGCAGCCGCGAGACGCACCAGATTCGCATCGCTGCGCGAGGGCACCACATCCACGTCAGCCGTCGGCAACGGCGATCCATGGATGACAGACGCGAATCCACCTACCACCACATAGCGAACCCCGTGGTCGTTCAACGCTCGACAGATCACCCGGGGATCGAAGCTCACCGCCGACCCGCAGCCGACTCCCGGATCTCCGCCCACACCCGAACCTCGCGAATCAGCCGATCGACACGCTCCGCCGGGGCCAGGCGTAACCGCTCCCGCAGCGCGGCCCTATCAACACCTCGCTCGTCCTCGACAGGATCAGCAGCCACAGGCCCCAAGATATCAGCGACACCAATCTGCCCTGCCCGACCACGTCACCAGCACCACCAGTCAATGAGAAGTGCATCCACCTCCCAGCCCGCCGCCAACGCCCGAAGATGCACCACGAGTGGGCGATACTGGATTCGAACCAGTGACCTCTGCCGTGTGAAGTGTCTTGCGGCCTTGAGCGACTTGGCCTTTGCGCACAAACTTCACACGGCATCAGGATTTGGGTTCGCATGACCTGTCGAGACTGCTTGAGATTTCGCAGCCTCTCGCGGGTTACTCGCGGGTGCACGAGACAGAAGCCACAGCGACTCACCCGCGGTGCTTGGCCTTCCGAACCTACAGGAGATAGCTGAACGGACTCAGCGCCGCTTCGAGTTCACCGACAGCTTCTTTCTCACCTGACTCACAACGCTCCACGAGGCTCATGAGACGGGTCCGGTCGTCGTCGTCAACGAATGGCATCACCTTCTGGCGAGCTCGGGAGACCACCTTGCGGGCCTCGGGCGTGAGTTCGGAAGCGGGCTCGGATCCGGACGGGAGACGCCCTGCCTCCAGTGCCTCTGAAGCTCGACCTGATATCTCCACAAGATCTCGACGCCCGAGGCCCACGCCGTGCGAAACATCATCGTCCAGAAGCACTGTGCCGTTGTGATCCTGGGCCTCGACGTGGAGGATGCCGTCCGTGTCGTAGCTATACGTGAGATCGATCCGGCCGAGACCTACGGGCTGGGGGTCGGCGATCGGGACAGTCCATGACTTCATCACGACATTCTCAATATCATCGAGCGGCTTAGCCGGGTCCCCCTCCACCACCTGAATCTCTACCGAATCCTGCATGTCGGTTGCCGGCAGGTAGCTATCCGTAGCTCTAGCCGGGAGCTTGTGATTCCGGGGTATCAGAGGTGAGAACTCGAGCTCTCGGGAGACACCAAGTGCGATGGTCCCCAGCGCGTGCTCTGTAGAAACAAAGAAGTCATGGCTGGCAAGCTCTCCGTCGAGAATCGCAGCGGCGATCGCCGCACCCTCCGCTACACATGTCATCGGGTCGATGCCGCTGACAGGAGATTGCTCCATGACCTCAGCCACGACGTTGCGGACGGCCGGAATGTTGCATGTCCCGCCCACTAGGACTACCGCATCGATGTCGTTCGGTCGGTAGCCGAGGTCCGCCAAGCAGGTCGCGATGGGCTCGCGCACATCCTTAAGTCGTTCTTGGATCGCCTCTTCAAAGTAGCGACGATCAACATGTCGGTATTCGCCACCCGGTATCGGTACCGAAGCTTCCTCGGCCTTCGAGAGCACTACCTTTGCGCGCTCGAGGTCCAGGCGGAACCCTGCTCGAGCTCCCGGACTCCAGTTAGCAATGCCGTCAATCGTTGGTTCAAGGACCCTTGCGAGCGCCGCGTCGAAGTCCAAGCCGCCGGACTGGCCTACGCCTTTTGAGGCCTGTTCCATGAAGATACCGTCGACATTTCGGAGCACCGTGACGTCGAGAGTCCCGCCGCCCCAGTCCACAACCAGGAGGTTCTCTTCATGTGAGGACCGCATGCTGTAGGCCATCGCTGCGGCCGTCGGCTCGTTGATGAGAGCCTGAACCTGAACGCCAGCCATCCCGGCGCAGAGCTTCGTGCGATACCGAGCCAGTCCGCGGCTGTTCGCCGGAACCGTGACAACCGCACGGTCGAAGGCAACACCTTGCCCAGCAGCGGCGCGCCGCAGCTGCCCGAAGAGCAATGTGACCACTTCCTCGATCGCATACTCCTCACCGTTGACCTCAGCCCGCTCCTCAGTTCGTAGCAGGCGTTTGACCGCAGCGAGGTTGCCTGGAATCTGCTTCGCCTCCCAGCCGAACAGGAGCGCTTCCGCAGAGCTGCGAGCGATGACGGTTGGGAGGACTCGATCAAATCCGAGACCGCCCCACTCCATCGGAGGCTGGTCGATGGCGAGCGGCTCCGCCTTACCTCCGTGCCAATGCGCGACCACGCTGTTCGTAGTGCCAAAGTCGATGCCGATCGCCACAAGCGCTCCCTAGGTCGTTTCGATTATTCAGCCTCAGCCGAGCCGTCCCGCCTTGATCAGGCGACCCGTTGCCTCATCGACATACGCTGGCTGCTGAATTGTTGCGTCGGCCTCGCCCCCGGCCGCGTTGTCGAACAGCCGGGGATCTTCAGCCGACCGGATCACCTGTATCCCCGCCTGCTCCAGCCATTGCCTGCTTAGGGCTTTCAGGTCGTCGACCGAGGCCCCCCGTTCGAGAGCAGCATCAAGCTCAGCGAGCTGACCGAGATGAGCGAAGCGCGCGCTCACCGCTGCGACAACCTGCTTCCGTAGGCCCTCATAGGCGTCTGCCGACATCGACGTTCCCGGGTCTCGCACCACCAGGGCAGTCCATATGTTGTCTAGGCGCGACTCGACAGCGCGCATCGTGCGTCTGATACCTATCAATTTTCCTCCGGTCGAATCTCGAACAATGCTGGCAGCCCACGTTCTGACGCTCTGCGCACCATCTCGGCCAGTTCGTCGAGCGCCGCCCATTGCTCGACCTCTGCCAGCTCAGCGGCGGTCGGCGGCTCCGTGCGTCTGGCCAGCGGCTCAACCGGAGGCTGCAGCAGGCCGTCGTCCTTTGGAAGGGCATAGACGGTCGGGTCTGCAGGGACGCGGAATTCCTCGAGAAGCCGGCCCTCGCCTTCGCTTTCCTGCTCGAGCTGGTGGAGGGACCAGTTGAGGTCCTCTTGATCGAAGGTGGGATCCTCGACCGCTCGGAGGCGCCTGGTGGCCCGCGCGAATGCCTGGGCGACGTCATCAGCTGACACCCCGTACTCAAGCCCCAAAATCAGGTGCGGACTACGGCGTTCGACCATTAGCCGAGCCTCTTGGCCTGTTGGACCATTGAGGAGCAGTTTTCGATGAACCCGCCAATTGCCTCACTGAGCTCAGGGTCATCGACGTGGGGTTGCAGCCTTGTGAGGAGCTCGTGGGTCTCCCTGGCAAATGCGATGATCGGCGCAAGGTTCTCCCGGACCACCGACCACCGGATTGAGCGCCTCGGCCGACCCATGACCACTCCGAGGATCTGATTGTAGGCATCAACGGCAACCTGCCACTGGCTATCGCGTGCGATCGCGTAGCTCCGCGCCAGCCCGTCGATCGCCATTCCCACGAGGTCTTTCGCGCGCTCCGCTTCTTCGCCCGAAAAGGCCTCCAATCGCACCTTGGCTTCCAGGACCCAATCGAGGAAGCGGAGCTGGGGCTCGCCCTCCGTGGGGTCCACGTTCTGTGTTACCGAGGCAACTGCCAGCGCTGTGAGGGTTGCCTGCCGGACGGTCGGAATCTCAAGTTCGCTTTCCAATACCGAGATTCCAAAACCCGCAGCAGCCAGGCTCGACAAATCTTCGAGGAGAACCCCAACGGCCGCTGCTACAAGCTCATCGCGTTCCTCGGCGACCCAGCTAGGGGGATCCTTCGATTCCAGCTGTGCGGCGAGCTCAGCAAGGTAGTCGTCGATTCCGGTCGCTCTGGCCCGGTACACCTTGGCTGCGCTCGAATTCGCGTGGGGCCCAAAGTCCGCCGCCCCTCGCTCTGCAAGCCAGGCGCTGTCGTGCACAGCGAGGGTGCGCAGCACGCGCCGGTAGCGACTGTCTGACAGGGACTGGCTACGGACCAGGTCTCGCAAAGGTTGCCGAATCGTGTCCGGCAACCCGTCCTGCACGTCACCGTCCTCCCAAAGGTCCTCCGCTCTCGTCTCCCATAGGACCAGGGCTCTCTCTGCTGCGAGTGACCGTGTCAGCTCATCCGGTGCTTCGTGGGCCAGCCGAACAAGGTGATCCACGGCTTCGTCGTGAGCGAGCTCGACGGCCACCAGGCATGTGTTGGTGAGAAGCGAGTCGGTGTATTCACCCTCCAGAGCCTTTGACAGCGCGGCGAACGCATCGTCAGGTTTGCCAGTCACCCAATGCGCGCAAGCCATCAGATTCAGGAGCTCGTCGCGGACCTCCTCGCGCTCGGCGGTGCGTAGTCCGGAGCGTGCAGCTCCGATGGCATCCGCCCATCGCCATTCCCAGAGAGCAGTTCGCGCCAAGTGGAGCTGTACGACGTCGTTGAACTCTTTCTCAGAGTCGACCTCAGGATCCGTGATCGGCCCGAGCGCGGCGAGGCACCTCCAGGTCGAGCGATCGTGCAGAAGCCTGCGAGCATTCCCGATTATCCCTGAGCGCAACGCGACCGAGAGTTCACGAAGATCCGCATCGTCCAAGGCATCTGGATCCTGTGGGAGTAATCCCCGTCTCAACTGCAGACGGGCAAGTGCGTCCGTTCGATACTCTGCAGGCAGCTGTTCCACGAGTTGCAGATCACCGCTGAGGATTGCTCGGTTGGAGACCACGGACCAGTGCCCCACCGCCACAGCGTCGTCGGCAGCCAACTCCATGGGGTGGACGCGGGCTCGGAGGTACCGAAGCTTCTCCTGCTCGGCGGGCAGTGGCGGCGCATCTACTCTGGCTAGAGAAAGACGGCCCAGCTGTGCCAGCTCATCCAGGACACTGAGCGGCAGACGCAGATCCACGTCTGCAGGTTCAGCGATCCGCCCCGACAGCGCTTCAAGCACCTGGAGGGCGGGCGCTCCCACCCTCGGGGCCGACTCCCTCTGCTGAGCAGATGAGAGCCAATCATCGAGGCTCTCAGTTAGCCGGTCTCGGGCCGCGATAGCTTCGCTGGCAGATGATATCGACGCACCAGAGCTGGCAGCGGCGATCGCTCCCAAAGTCGGATCGCAATCATCTGGCAGACTCGAATGGTGGATGAGTGCCACCGCATAGCGAGCCTTCGGAGGGCACTCCTCGTCGGCTAACAACTTGGCCACCACATGCTTGGCCGAGTCTGAGGAGAGGCGACCGGATCGAAGCAGTTCATAGTGCGCAACCCACCGCGGAATCGGCAAAACGGCCAGGTGTTGTTCGCTGAGCCCGTGAGGCACGCCCTCGATCACCAGAGCAAGGGCTTCATCAGAGGCTCCAGCGACGAGTTCCGCCAGTGCCTCCGAGGCGACATGGCGTGCGGCGTCAGTCAATGCGAGCGGTCCGTCGTCCGAC
>Ga0114932_10000905_pt1 | contig 34904 bp, 21 predicted proteins | sample 2SBtaG_2_FD_87286 | JGI IMG/M metagenome (GOLD analysis project Ga0114932, IMG submission 87286) | Deep subsurface microbial communities from Kolumbo volcano to uncover new lineages of life (NeLLi) - 2SBTROV12_ACTIVE470 metaG | ecosystem: Environmental > Aquatic > Marine > Volcanic ...
CTGGGACGCCGAGGACGGGCGGGACCCCGTCCCCTTCTCCGTGAGCCTCGGCTACGAGCGCCTCGAGCAGCCCACCCCCGACGGCGACGGCTGCTCGGACTGCGGCGGCTCGGCGGCGCTCCTGCCCCTGCTCGTCCTCCCTGCCGTACGCCGGCGATCCCGCGACCCCTCCGCTTGGTAGCATTCGATCGATGTCGTTCCGTGCCTTCTTCGTCCTCTCCTTGAGCCTCGCGCTCGCGGGTTGCCCGGTGATCGGCGAGCCCGGCTCCGACAACGCCCCGATCATCCACCCCGAGGTCCCCGTGGGGTCCCTCGCGATCACCGAGATCTTCGCGGACCCGCTCACGAGCCGACCGCAGTGGATCGAGATCAAGAACGTCTCCGACTCGCGTCACTCGCTGCTCACCTGCCGGGTGCGCGATCTGGGCGACAGCGACCACGAGGTCGGGATCGGCGCGGCGATCTCCATCGATCCGGGCGCGTTCATGATCCTCGCGCGGGGCGACTTCATCGGCGTGGACGAGACGGACCTCCCCGCGGACTTCAACATCGACGGCGTGGTCTTCGCCGACGACGGCACCGACGAGACGATCGAGCTCGCGTGCCCCGACGGCGAGGGCGGCGAGCAGGCCGTCGCGAGCGTGACCTACAACTGGGACGCCGAGCGGATCTCGCGGGGGCGGTCACGGCAGTTCACGGGCGATCCCCAGGACACCATCGCCTTCGACGATCCCGCGTCTTGGTGCCCGGCCCCCGCCCAGGCCAACGCGATCTTCTACGAGGCGGGCGACGACGTGGAGTACGGCACGCCCGGCGCCGACGCGGTCTGCGAGGAGCCCGGCGGGGCCCCCCCGGTGCGGCCCGGCGACGTCCTCATCACCGAGCTGCTCATCGGCGACGTGAGCGGCGTGTTCCGGGAGTGGATCGAGCTCCACAACCCCACCGGGGCCGACATCGACGTGCGGCGCTGCGTGCTCGAGGACGCCTCGATCGTCGACTTGGACGACGTGAAGCGCCACACCCTGGACTACGAGACGGGCTCCACGGTCATCCCCGCGGGCGGGTACCTCCACCTGAGCAAGTCCGACACGGACGTGTTCTACGACCTCACGGAGCCGGAGCAGCACTCGTCCTACGCCTACGGCACGATCGCGTTCACCAACGAGGAGCTCCAGAGCCTCGCCCTGCTCTGCCCCGACGGCGGCGACGACGGCGGCATCGTCGAGGTCGACTGGATGTACTTCGACTGGGAGCCGTACAACGACGACTTCCGCGGCTACTCCTGGTCGCTCTCGGCCGACGCCACGGACGTCGAGGCCAACGACGACATCTCCGCGTGGTGCACCGCGGACGCCGGCGACCAGCTCTTCTCGGTCACGATCGAGGACGTCCTCCGCGAGTCCTACGGCACGCCCGGCGCCGCCAACCCGTCCTGCCCGGTGCCCCCGCGCCGCCCCGAGGTGGGCGAGCTGGTCATCAGCGAGATCCTCATCGCCCGGTTCACCGGATTGCGGAACTGGTTCGAGCTGCACAACCCCGGCGGCGACGACCTGAGCCTGCTCGGCTGTCGCCTCACGAAGGAGGAGGAGGACGGCTCGGAGCCCTCCATCCACGACTTCGGCGTGGGCGGCGGCGAGACGACCATCGCCGGGGGCGGCTTCCTCACGTTGGCGCGCACGGACCTCGACATCACCCCGGACGCGAGCCTGCTCGCCGACTACGCCTACGGGCTGGGCTCGTCGGGGGCGTTCGTCACGTCCCGCGCGCAGCGGGTGCGGGTGGAGTGCCCCGGCGGCGTCGGCTTCGAGACGATCGACGAGATCGTCTACGACTGGGATCCCTACGACGACGCCGCGGACGGCACGTCCCTGGTGCTGAGCGACGACTTCCTCACCGCCGCGGACAACGACAACCCGGACCACTGGTGCCTCGCCGAGCCGGGCGACGTCTACTACTCGGACGACACAGTCGAGCCCCCGCTCATCGCCACCGGCACGCCCGGCGCCTCCACGACGGTGTGCCCGGTGCCCGACCGCCACCCGCTGCCCGAAGAGGTCGTCATCACCGAGATCATGGGCGACCCGGAGTTCGGCGACACCGAGTGGTTCGAGCTCAAGAACACGACCGGCGAAGACCTCCGGCTGCACGGCTGCGTGCTGGAGGACATCGACACCAGCCCCACCAACCACACGATCGAGGCCGAGGAGCTCTCGATCCCCGCCGGGGGCTACGTGGTGTTCGTGTCCAACCACGAAGACGCCGACCTCTGCGGCCTGCCCTGGGTGTACGACTACCAGTCGATCAGCTTCAACAACTCCGGCTCCGAGACGATCGTCCTCAAGTGCCCGGACGCCGCGAACGTCGGCCAGCTGCTGACCATCGACGAGACGACCCACAGCGGGAGCGTGTTCGAGGACGGGATCAGCTACCAGCTCCACCAGGACGACGAGACGGCCGTCGCCAACGACCTGGCCGGCAACTGGTGCTCGCAGGACCCGAACACGGCCACCACGCCGTACTCCTGGTCCTGCGCGGACCCCTCGGGAGGCAGCTCGGACACCAACTACGGCACCCCGGGCGGCCCGGCCAACTGCCTCCCCGCCGCGCCTCCCTGAGCGCGAGTCTTCCGCCTCACACGATGAGGACGAACCCCTCGACCGAGTCGCCGGTGGCGGCCTGGACGGCGGAGATGTAGGTCTCGAGCTGGATGCGGGCTTTCGCCTTCGCCTCGGCCGTCTCCAGGGACGACTTGAACTCCACGACGGTCCACCGCGAGCCCGCGTCGGTCTCCTCCCGGAAGAGCAGATCGCCGGTGCCTTCGACGACCACGCCGTCGTCGTTCACCCAGGAGATCTCGCACTCGGGGCGGCACTCCGCGGACGCCGCCGCGCGCACCAGCAGGGGGTGCTTCAGGGCCGCGTGAGCGGCGTCGTTCGAGGCCGCGATCTCCTCGTCGCTCGCCAGGTGGATCCGCGCGTGCAGGGCCACCACGTCGGCCACGTCCTCATCGCTGGGCTCGACCCCCGACGACGTCATCCTCACGAGGTCCTCGAGGGCTCCATGGATGACGGAGCCGATGCGCTTGCCGGTGGGTCGCCCGTCGCGGGGCGCCTCCGTGAACAGGAGCGGCTCGGGCGGGGGCGGCACCGTGCCGGGCGCCACGCGGGCCACCGCGGCGACGGCCGACGCGGCGAGATCCGTGGGCGTCGTCACGCGGATCGACTTCGTGCTCCCGGCGCGGATACGCTCGGTCCGAGCGTGTCGCCAAGCGGCGTGGTCGGCGAGGCTCTGGGCGGCGACGGTCCCGCCGTCGTCCTCCGCCAGGATCTTCTGGTGGCGCAGGCCGTGAGGCGCGCGTCGAGACCGGGGCAGGACGTCGGGATCCCACCACACGACCTCGGTGTCCAAGCCGCTGCGGTGGAGCCCGGGGATGACCCCCGCGGCGGGCGTCGGCGCCTTGCCCGGTCGATACGACACGCTGTCCTTCCCGAACCGCGGGCAGCCGGGCGCGGCCACCTGGCGGCGTCGGTTCTTCGGGGCCGGGTAGAGGGCTGGGTTCATCGCGTCGACCCACCCCGCCAGGGGCTCGTCGCCCACGGCGGGGACCACGAGCACGTCGCGGGCCCGGGTCGCGGCCACGTACAGGAGGCGGTCGGACTCCTCGGCCTCGCGCTGCAGCACCTCCTCGCGGGCCTCGGCCAGCTCCGTGGGCACGCACCCCGCGAGCGTCTGGTACCAGGTCCGCGTCTCGGGCACGACGAGCCGCTGAGGGTTCCGCGAGGTCGCGTTGGCCGTGATGTCGCACAGGATGACGACGGGGAACTCGAGGCCCTTGGCCTTGTGCACCGTCATGAGCCTCACGCCCTCCGTGCCCTCCTCGACCACCGGCGCCTGGGGGGCCTCCCCGCGCTCGGCCTCGGCCGTGAGGTGCTCCACGAAGGCTCGGAACGAGGTCGCGCCCGCCGCCTCGAACCGTCGCGCCAGGTCGGCGACGCGCAGCACGTTGGCGAGGACCTGCTCGCCGGCGTTCCAGATCGCGAAGCCGGCGTGAGCTCGCGTGATCTCGAGCAGCTCCGTGATCGTCTCCGCGATGGGGCGGCGGTTGCGGCGGCGGTGCAGCTTCCGGAGGACGGCCAGGGCCTCGGCCGCGTCGGCGGTCTCGGCGGGCATCACCTCGTCGTCGACGTTTCGCAGCGGGTTGAGCGTCGCGTAGCGCCTCTGCCCCGCGAAGTGCGACTTGTAGGCGAGCAGGGCGTCGTCCGGGACCGCGAACAGGGGCCCCTTGAGGGTGGCGAAGACCGCGAGCTCGTCGTCCGGCCATTCGATGGCGGCGAGCGCGTTGCGCATCACCATCGTCTCTTCGCGATCGTGGAACGAGCGGCCCCCGACCAGGACGTGGGGGATGCCGCGCGCCTCCATCTCGCGGGTGTAGGCCGTGGTCACCGAGCGGCCCCACGTCTGGAAGCGGCGGAACAGCAGGCAGACGTGCCGCGCCTCCACCGGGACCGACTCTCCCGTGGACGGGTCGACGACCGTGCGCCCGCTCTCGTTCACCAGCCAGTCGATCCACCCGCCGACCGCCCACGGCAGCGACTCCTCCACCGACCGGTTGGTGAGCTTCCCCCAGTGGGCGTACGGGGCGGGGACCGGGAGGGCCACGACCGCCGGGACGTCGGGCGCCGCGGGACGGAACGGCTCGAGCGCCACGTAGCGGGCCTGGCCGTCGCCCCGCATGCGGGGGCCGAACGCGGCGTTCACGGCCTCCTGGATCCGCGGGTCCGACCGGAAGCTCACGGAGAGGTGCAGCAGCTCCGCGCCCTGCCCGAGCAGGCGCTGCTTCACGGCCTCGTAGATGGCGATGTCCGCCCGTCGGAAGCTGTAGATGGACTGCTTCGGGTCGCCCACGAGGAAGAGCTTCCCGGGCTTCACCGTGACGAGGGTCGGGTCGGCGACGTCCGGGTCCGCGGCCGCCAGCAGGAGCACGATCTCCGCCTGCAGGGGATCCGTGTCCTGGAACTCGTCCACGAGCAGGTGCGAGAAGCGACGCTGGAGCTCCTGCCGCACGCCCGCGTCGCCCGCGAGGAGGTCCCGCGTCTTGCTCAGCAGGTCCAGGAAGTCGAGCTTGCCCGCCCGCGCCTTGAGCTCCTCGTAGGCCCCCACCAGCGGCCGGAGCTCGGCGTCCAGGAGCGGCGCGAGGTCGGCGTCGCAGGCGGCGACGAGGGCGTCGAGCTGCGCCTTCACCTCGTCCCGACGGTCCATGAGCTCCCGTCGCTGGGGCCCGAACTTGCCGTCGGAGCCCTTGTACGTCCACTCCCGCCAGCGCTTGACGCTGCGCAGCCCCGCCTCGAGCCCGTCGAAGTCGCGCTCCCGCACCTCCTCGGCGCGCTTCTGCTCGTCGACCCAGTTGCGCACCTTGGCGAGGTTCCGGGCGAAGTAGTCCTGCTTGTCCCGGGCCACGTCGACGTACGCGCCGAGCTCGTCCATCGCGCGCAAGAGCTCGGAGATGCGCAGCTCGCGATCGAAGGGGTCGCGTCGCCAAGGCCCCGGGAAGTCCCGCCGCTTGCTCAGGTCCATCCCGATCGTGCGCAGGAGCGAGCGGGGGCTGCTGTTGGAGGAGACCGGCCGACGCAGCAGCCGACGCACCCCCTCGGGCGGATCGGCGAGGGTCCGCTGGAACCAGGTCTCGAAGGCGGCGTCGAACAGGGCCGTCGACTCGGGCTCGGCCGCCACCTCGAACATCGGATCGATGCCCGCCTCCACCGGGCGCTCGCCCAGCAGGTCGCGACAGAGCGAGTGGATGGTGCCGATGCGCGCGGCCTCCAGCTCCTCCAGCGCCTGGTCGAGCCGGGCGCGCTCGACGGCCTCGGCCGCCTGCCGCGCCTCCTCGATCGCGGCCCGCAGCCGCAGCTTCATCTCGCCCGCGGCCTTCTCCGTGAACGTGACGGCCACCACGCGCCTCAGGTGGGTCGTCCCGGATCCCGCCAACGCGACGATCCGGGAGACCAGGGCCGTCGTCTTGCCGGTGCCCGCCGCCGCCTCCACCACCAGCGTGGTGTCCAGGTCGGAGGCGATGCGCTCGCGGGCGACGGCGTCGGCGAGAGGCGCGGTCATGCGCGCTCCCGGAGCTGGATGAGGCTGGTGATGCCGCGGGGGTCCTTGCGGCTGGTGCGGAGCTCCTCGTGCGGGCCGCACACCGTCCGGTAGTCGCACCACCGGCACGCGCCCTCGCCGGGGGCGGCCGGGAGGAAGGCCTTCTGGAGGTGGCCGTCCACGATCGTGACCACCTCCTCGGCGTAGCGACGGGCCACGAAGTCCAGGGGCACGACCGTCGTCTGGAAGCCGCCCCGGGTCGTGCAGTAGTAGAGCGTGCCTCCGCTCACGGGGCTGTCCGGGAACAGCGCCTCGGCGGCGAGCGCGTAGAAGACCGGCTGAAGCGCCTCGCCGCCCTTGATCACGGCCCCCTGGGCGACCCGCGCGCGCCCCGTCTTGTAGTCGGTGACGCGCAGGGTGCCGTCCCGCCTCCGCTCGACCAGGTCGATGGCCCCCCGCAGCTTCAGGCCCCCGGGCAGCTCCACGGGCTCGTCGCGGCTGAACTCGTCCCCCTCGTACCCGCGCCCCGCGAGGCCGAACGCGAGCTCGAACCGGTGGGGGACCCACTCGACGTCCTCCGTCATGCGCCGCAGCCACTCCTGGAGGTCCGCGCGGATCCCGGCGATGCCGTCCTGCCACACGCGGTCGATGGCGGGCGCGAGCTTGTCCTCGAAGCGCGCCGCGATCGTGTCCAGGTGGACGTCCAGGCGCTCGCGGGCGAAGTCGAGGGTCTGGGCGTCCACGGGCAGCTTCCCGGCCTGCCGCAGCTCGGTGAGGAGGTGGAACTGGACGTCGTGGATCAGCGACCCGCGGCTCAGGGGGTCGATGTACTCGATGGGCTCCGGGACCTCGCGCGGGGCGAGCCGGTGGATCGTGCGCAGGAGGAAGCGGTAGGGGCACGACGCGAAGTTCTGCAGCGCGGTCGCCGAGAAGGACCGCTGCGGGAGCTGGTGCTCGGCCAACGCGGCGACGGCCGTCGGGCGCGCGCCGTCCACGACGCGGTGGCTGCGCTTGCCCGAGGGAGGGGCGATCAGGCCGTCGCTCACGCTCCACCCGGGCAGGTTCCAGCGCCGCGCCCGGGTGCGGAGGGAGCGCTCGAGGTAGGGGTTCACCTGCAGCAGGTAGCGGGCGGTCCCCACGGCCTCGTCCTCGCGACGTCGGAGGACGGCGCCCAGCAGCGCGAGGTCGTGCTCCGCCTCGTCCACGGCGTCGCGGGGATCGTCGGGCGACGGCCACCCCAACCGGGCCGCCCCGACCTGATCGGCCCGCCGCTCGAGGGCGTCGAAGCCGGGCAGCGCGCCCTCCGCGGCGCGCATGACCTCGAGGCCGTAGAAGGACGGCACGCGGGGCCGGGCCTGCTCCACGTCCACGCGGGACCACGAGAAGTAGATCCGACGCTCGGCGGCCCCCACCACCAGCCGGAGCGCCGTCCGCTCGGCCGCCACCCGGTCGGGGTTGCGCTCGAGGTCCGGCCCGAGCGCGCTGCGCTGGGCGTCCAGGAGGACGGGGTCCTCCACGACCTTCTGGGGGAAGACGCGCTCGGAGAGCCCGGGGGCGAAGACGACGTCGAAGGACCGCCCCCGCGCGGACTCCACGGGCGCCACGAACACGCGGCCGTAGCGGCGCCCCCGGGGCCGACTCACGATCTCCGTGAGCCGACGCGCGAGGACCATGCGGACCTCCGTGAGCCCCACCGGCCCCGTCTCGGCCATGGGCGCCAGCTCGGCCAGCAACGCGAGCACCCGGTCGGGCTCGCGGACGGCGCGGGTCGCGAGGTCTCCGATGCGGAGCAGCCACTCGCCCCACGTCGCCTCGTCGGGCAGGGCCGCGAGCTCCTCGAGGAGCGGGAGCGCGAACCGACGCAGGTTGGCCAGCTCGTCCACGCGCCGCGCCACCACGTGGGCCTTCACCGACTCGGGATCGGCGGCGGCGAGGTCCAGCTTCAGCTTCTCGTCGAGCCCGTCGAGCCGGCGGCGCCAGCGGTCGAGACCCCCGATCACGGCCGCGTCCACCAGCAGCTGCTCCCACCGGTGGGGGACCCGCAGGGTGCCGAACACGACGGGTCGGTGGAGGGCGTCCGGCGCCTCACCCGCCGAGTCCGGGCCTTCTTCGGGGACCCCGTCGTCGGCCTCGTCGTCCCAGGCGTCCCACTCGTCCTCGTCGTCCACCCCCTCGGCCACGGGCCGGGTGAGCTCGTGATCGGTGGCCACGAACCGCTCGGGCGCAGGCACGACCGCGGGCGGGGCCCCGTCGTCGTCCGCGTCGGGTACCTCGCCGAGGGACAGATACTCCGCGAACCTGCGGGCCGAGAGGCCGTCGGACCGACAGGCCAGGAGAGCGAGGACGGCGCGCCCCGCCGTGTCCGGGCGGCGGGTGCCGCGGTCGAAGTGCGCGGGGACCCCCGCCCGGTGGAGGGCCTCCTCGAGGTGCGAGGTGTACGCCGAGCCCGCGCGCACGAGGATCGCCATGCGGTCGAAGGGCACGCCCAGCGCCGCCTCACGGTGGATGCGGCGGACGATCTCGGTCGCCTCGCGGCTCTCGCCCGGGGCGGACATCAGGACCACCTCGTCGCCCAGGTCGGCCTTGGCGGGGGGCTCGTCCTCGAACAGGAAGTGCTGGAGCCGCGTGAGCGCGCCGACGGGCTCGGGGCGCAGGTCCTCGGGGGGCAGCCCCAGCGCCTCTGCCATGCGTCGCTCGGAGGCGCCGTCCTCGCTCACCACGGTGGCGAAGATCGACGTGGAGCGATCGGCCAGGGCGTGGACCAGGTCGGCCTCCAGGCGCGACGTGACGGGGACGTCGAGCAGGAGGACCGACGCGGGCACGGGGGCGCCGGCGCGGAGGGCCTCGGTGGCCGTGAAGAGCACGAGCGGCCGGTCGGCCAATCGACCTACGTCGAGCCGTTCTTCGTAGCGACGGGCGAGGGTCCGGATGTCCGGCGGGAGGCGCGTGAGGTCCAAGCCGGCGCCGCGCAGCTCGAGCATCGTCCGGGACAGCGCCCGAGGCAGCCCCGGCAGCTCCGCCACCGCCTCGAAGCGGCCCAGGCCGCCCGTCCCCGCGAGGTCAGCGACGACCCGGGCGCAGACCGCCTCGACGGCCACCGGCGACGCGGGGACGACCCCGGCCCGGGCCAGCGCGGCCGCCGAGAGGTCGGCGGCGAGGCAGGCGAGCGTGGCGGGACGCACCCCGAGGCGGGCCCCGTCCGTGAGCGTGACCGTGCGGATCAGCTCGGCGGCGGCCTCCCGGGTGGGGCCCACGACGAGGATCGGCTCGGTGCGCGGGCGGGACCGAAGCCACGCGGCGGCGCCGTCGAGCCGGAGCCGGGCCCTCGGAGAGCGGATCAGTTCGCGGGTCACGCGCCCCTACTTGCGCCCGCTGCCGCGGGAGCGTCGACCGCCCTCGGACGAGGCCGCCGAGGCCTTGCGCGACGGACGCTTGGGCGCCGCCCGGGACTTCCTCGGGGACTTCTTCGAGGCCGCCTTCTTCTTCGGGGCCGCCTCCTTCTTCGGGGCCGTCTTCTTCTTCGAGGCCGCCTTCTTCTTCGCCCGCTTGGGCGTCTCCACGGGCTCGATCTCCACGTCCACCGGGGTGAGGGGCGCGACCGCCTCGCCCGCGACCTCCCAGGCCTCCACCGCCTCCCAGCGGGGCGCGAACACGGCCTCGAACTCGTCGCTCCCGAGCCGCGACGCACACTCGGCGCCGTCCCCGTCGAGCGAGCTCTGGAGCGACTCCTCCAGCCCCGCGAGCCCGCCCGGGATCCGGGCGTTGGAGAGGAACAGCGGGGTCACCTCGGGGGACTCGCCGTTGCCGCCGACCAGGCCCCGCCGGACCCGCGCGAGGCGCCCGTCGAAGCGGCCGGCGTCGACCTCGTAGTCGGGGAGGCCGCCCGCGGTGTCGAGGACGGCGCTGGGGAACTCGACGTGGATCCACGGGTTCGCCTCACGCAGCGCGGCGAAGGCGGCCTCGTTCATGACGGGCCGCAGCGTCAGCCACCGCAGGGCGTCGTAGCGGGTGCCCGCGGGCTTCGCGAGCGCGTCGGCGTCGACGATCGTCTCCACCTTGATGCGGGCCCCGACGTCCCCCCGAGCCTTGCGATAGGCCCCGATCGCCCAGCGCGCCAGGCGCACCCGGCCGCCCTCGGCGATCACGATGAGCCGGACGTCGTCCTCCCCGGGGGCGACGACGCCCAGCGCCGGGCGCCCGGTCACGGCGACCGCCTCGATCCACGGCAGCTTGCACATGCCCTTCACCGCGGCCTTCATCCCGTCCCACAGCTCCCGGCCGCGCCCCTGGGCGGCTCCGAGCTCCTCGAGCAGCGCGTCGCGGTCGCGCAGCGCGTAGTGGCCCAACCGCGACGCGACCCACCCGTCGAGGGCGCCCCCGGCGGCCAACGCCTCGCGCACGTTCGAGAGCCGGGTGGTGTACCGCGGCAGGAGGCGCCACACCCCGGGCAGGCCGAGGGGCACGCCGAGCGTGTCGCCGATGGTGAGGGCCTGGAGGATGGCCCGCTCGAGGGGACCGAGATCGGAGATGTTCATGAGGGGCTCGCGGGGGGCGGGGCGGGGAGGTCGAATGATAGCCGGCCCGAGCGCGCGTAGACTCCGGCTGCAGGGGAATCGTTTGGCGGGTGAACGCGACATCCAGGCCTTCGCGGCGCGACACGGCCTCGACGCGGCGGCGTCCGAAGAGCTGCGTGAGCTGGTGCGCCTCACCGTGAAGGCCGCCCTCACGCCCACCGAGGGCTCGGCCGAGTGGACCTCACGACCCCGCTTCCGCTCCATCGACCCCGAAGCGACGGACGAGGAAGAGGTGTCGATTCGGCAGCCCGTGGCGCGGGAGGAGCGCTACGAGGATCGCGGGGTGGTGGGCACCGGGGGCATGGCCGAGGTCCGACGCGTGTGGGACCCGGAGCTCGAGCGCGCCACGGCGATGAAGGTCCTCTGGAACGAGCACAACGGCGACCCGGCCGCGGTGGCTCGCTTCGTGCGCGAGGCGCGGACGACGGCGCGGCTCGAACACCCGGGCGTCGTCCCCGTGCACGAGATCGGCCGGCTCACCGACGGGCGCTGGTACTTCACGATGGAGGAGGTGCGCGGCCGCACCCTCGCGGACGTGATCGCCGAGGTGCACGGCGCGGCCCGGGGCGGCGCCTGGGGCACGGGGGCCACGGGCTGGACCTTCCGGCGCCTCATCGAGGCCTTCCGCAAGGTCTGCGAGACCGTCGCCTTCGCGCACTCACGGGGCGTCGTGCACCGGGACATCAAGCCCAAGAACATCATGGTGGGCGACTACGGCGAGACCCTGGTCCTGGACTGGGGGCTTGCGAAGTCGGTGGACGGCGAGCCGGAGATCAGCCAGGACGTGCTCCTGGACGAGCTCGTCGCCCGGGCGGGGGCGGACCTGCTGGAGACGCCGCCGGGCTGGGTGGTGGGAACGCCCGCCTACATGCCGCCGGAGCTGGCCCAGGGCAAGGCGGCGGAGCTCGCCCCCACCATCGACGTCTACTCGCTCGGGGCGCTGCTGTACGAGATCCTCTCGGGCGACCCGCCGTACCGGGGAGAGGACGGCCGCGACGTCCTGCGCAAGCTCGTCGCGGGCCCGCCGGACCCCGTGGGGGGGCCGGCGAACCTGCCCTCGGAGCTCACGCGCATCTGTCGCACCGCGATGTCCCGAGAGATCGACGCGCGCTACCCCCACGCGAAGCGCCTCGCGGACGCCGTCACCGCGTGGCTGGAGGGCGCCCAACGTCGCGATCGCGCGCTCGAGTACACGACGCGGGCGGACGCCCTGCGCCCGGAGGTGCGGCGGCTGCGCAACCAGTCGGCGATCCTGGCCGGAGAAGCCGAGCGGCTGCTGGAGGCGCTGGCGCCGAGCGCGCCCCCCAGCGAGAAGCGCGCAGCCTGGGCGTTGGAGGACACGGCGGGGCGCCTCCAGCGCGAGGCGGATCTGCAGGAGGTCGAGCTGATCCGGCTCGCACAGTCGGCGCTCACGCATCACTCGGGCCTCCCCGAGGCCAGGACCCTGCTCGCCGATCACTACCGGGAGCGCCACCAAGAGGCCGAGGCCGCCCGCGACGGCGCAGCAGCGGCCCGCTTCGCGGCGCTCCTGAGGGTCTACGACACCGGCCGCCACGCGGAGTGGCTCGCGGGCAACGGGCGGCTCACGCTCACGACCGACCCGCCCGGAGCGACCGTGCAGCTGCACCGGTGGGTGGGTCGCGAGCGCGTGCTGTACAGCGATCGGGTCCGCGAGCTCGGGACCACCCCCCTCAAGGCGGTCGAGCTGCCCGCCGGCTCCTACGTCCTGGAGATCCGTCGCCCCGGCCGCGTGGAGGTGACCGTGCCCGTACACATCGAGCGGTGCGTCCACGTCACGCGGACGCCGCCGAAGGGCCACGACGCAGGGCCGATCGTCCTCCCCCGGATCGGCACGCTGGGCGAGGACGACGTGTACGTGCCCGCCGGGTGGTTCCTCCGCGGCGGCGACCCCGAGGCCCCGGGCGCGGCAGAGGGCGCGAAGGCCTGGGTCGATCCGTTCGTGATCCGACGCTTCCCCGTCACCAACGCGGAGTACCTCGAGTTCCTGAACGCCGTGCCCGACGCCGATCGCTGGGTCCCCCGCCAGCGGGCAGGCCGGGCCGGAGACCTGGGCGAGCCCGTCTACGAATGCGCCGACGGCGTCTGGCGTCTCGGGGTGGACGCCGACGGCGACGAGTGGCTGCCCCGCTGGCCCGTGGTGTTCGTGGACCACGCCTCGGCGTCGGCGTACGCGGCCTGGCTCGCCGAGCAGACCGGCCTGCCCTGGCGGCTCCCCACGGAGGATGAGTGGGAGAAGGCGGCCCGCGGCGTGGACGGGCGCTTGCACCCCTGGGGCGACCGCTTCGACCCCACCTTCTGCCGCATGCGCATGACCGTCCCCGGGGGCCACGGGATGCTCGCCGAGGTGGGGGCGCATCCCGTGGACCGAAGCCCCTACGGGGTGCGCGACATGGCGGGCAACGTGGGCGAGTGGTGCGCGGGCGAGGGTCGCCTGCAGGTGCGACGGGGCGGGGCGTGGACGTTCAGCCCCCGCGGCGTCCGCGCGGCCGCCCGCTGGACGGAGACGGCGGCCTTCCGGGCGGCCGATCTGGGGTTCCGCCCGGCCCGCGACCTCTGAGCCTACTCACGTCAGCCCGCGCGTCTTGGTGGTGCATCAGCGCTTCCCGCCGGGCTCGAGGGCCTTGAGGAACAGGTCCACGTGGGTGTCGAGGAACGAGTGCACGTCCGGGAACGCCGGGTCGTGGGGGCCGAGCGACGCGGCGTGGATCTGGGCGTGGATCAGGGGCGCCAGGAGCACGTGCACCACCTGCCGCACGTCCACGGAGCGGAACTCCCCGGTCTGGATGCCCCGCTTGAGGATCCGCTGGAAGAGGCGCCGCGCTCGCTGCAGGACGGTGTCGACGTACAGCGCCGCCAACGCCGGGAAGCTGGCGGCCTCGGTGACGATCAGCTTCGGCAGCCCCGCCGCGCGGGCGTCGAACTCGTCGACCCAGCGGTGCAGCAGGGTGCGGATCATCTCCGAGGCCGGCGCGTCGCTGTCGAGCTCGTAGTCGTCGGCGAAGTCGAGGATCGGCACCACGGATCGCTGGACTGCGGCCCGGAGGAGGTCCTCCTTGTTCTTGAAGTACAGGTAGACGGTCGCCTTGCTCACGCCCGCCTTCTTCCCCACGTCCTTGAGGCTTGTGGCCGCGAAACCCTGCTCCGCGAACAGCTCCAAGGCGGCCGCGATCAGCTCCTCGGGGCGCGCGTCCTTGCGGCGCTTCCACTTCCGCTTGCGCCGGGGCGTCTCGTCCTCGGACGGCTCGGGCGCGGGCTCCTCGACGGCCTCCACGGCCTCGACGACCTCCACGGCCTCGACGACCTCGACGGCCTCGACGGCCTCGGTCTCCGACTCGCTCACGGGGACGTCGCCACGGCGTCGTAGGCCGTCCTCCAGCCCTCGGGCCAGAGCAGCAGCCGGCAGTGGGACATGCCCTCGAGCTCGATGTTGATCGCGCCGTCGACCTGCGCGTGCTCCGGCGGGGCGACGAGCGGATCGGCGGACGAGTAGATGCACACGAGCCGGGGCCCCGTCCAGGGCAGCTGGCGGCGCAGGCGCGTGATGACCTCGCTGTCCGGTCGGAGGTCGTCGAGCTCGCGGCCGCGACCGTAGCGCGCGGTCACCGTGCCCTCGTGGGGCGTCCCGATCGTCACGAGCGTGGCCACCTTGCCCGCCGTGTCCAGGTCGTTGAGCGCGAATCGCGCGACGATCCCCCCGCGGCTGTGCGCGACCAGGTCGACCTGCCCGTCGGGCATGCCGTTGGCATCGAGCACCTCGTCGATGAAGCGGCCCAGGTGGTCCGCGTGCGCGTCGACGTCGCCCCGCCTCGGCAACCCCACGGAGTAGAGCCGACGGCGGCCCTGCCTGCGGAACCACGCGCTCATGGGCGCGAAGTTCCCGCGGTGGCCGCCCATGCCGTGGATGAAAATGACCGGACGTTCACCGGCGCGGTCCTTGCCCCGGACCTTGCCGTGGCGAGGCCCGATGGACGTGAGCGCCATCAGCGGGAGGGTCAGGAGCTCCCGACGCACGTCCACGTCCACGGACTCGTAGGACGCCACCGCGGAAGTCGCGAGGCACGCGCCGAAGCGGCTGAGCATCGTCCCCACCTTGGACCAGAAGCCCAGCGGGGGCGGGTTCGGGTCGAGGGGACGGAGGATCGGGAGGGCGGCCGTGGTTTCCATTTGCTGACTCCGGGGTCATTTATAAACCCGGAGTCGGCTCAGGCCAAGCGTCTCAGTCGATCGGGTACTCGATCAGGCGATCCGTCTGCGCGTCGACCACGAGCAGGACGTCCCCGTCGAGGACCGCGCCGCCGACCGCCGAGGTCTCCTGGAGCGTCCCGAGGCGATGGGGCGCGGCCTCGCCCATCGTGAAGCGGAAGATGCCGCCGTCGTCCTGCACCAGCAGGAGCGCCTCGGAGCTCTCGACGGCCATGCCGGTGGCGAGGAAGTTCGCGTCCGTGAGCGCGTACCACTCCTCGGGCGCGGCCCCGCCGAGGCTCGCGTCGTACACGCCGACGGCCGCGCCGGTGACGGTCTCGCCCAGCTCGTCGGCGGTGCGGCTCTGGGGCTGGGCGATGATCGAGTTCGTCTCGGCGTCGTACCCGAGCGACGTCGTCAGCTCGTAGGACGTCTCCCACTCCTCCCAGCCCGGCTCGTAGCAGAAGTGCTGCATGAGCGTGTTCGCGCTCACGTCGAGGATGTAGCCGTCGCTCTGGGCGGTGATGGCGAAGCGGTCGTCGCCGAGCGCGGCGATGTCGGTCCACCCGGACTGGGGCCACACGTCGGCCTCGGGGAACTCGTGCAGCGCCATCACGTGCTCGGCGCCGTCGTCCGTGAGCTTGAAGAGGCCGTGGACGTCGTCCAGGGCCCAGCGCTCGCCGGTGTCGGGCGCCACGGTGATCCCCACGGGGCTCGCGTCGTCCACGCCCATCATCGCGGCGAGGTCGCTCGAGCCCGACGGTTCCATGCTCACGCTCGGGTCGGAGCACGCGACGAGCGTCAGGGTGGACAGGGAGGCGGCGGACAGGAGGGGGATGAGCTTCATGCCCCGCCCTCCGAGCACAGGTCGTGCCGGCACGCCGTGCGGTCGAGATCACACCCCTCGTTCTGCGACCTCCGGTGTCAGCTCCCGGGGCGGATCAGCACCGTCTGGACCGTCTTGAACAGGATCAGCGCGTACAGCGCGGGGGTCATCTCCTGGACCGAGTAGAGCTCGTACTGGAGCTTGACCGCGGAGTCCTCGACCGAGGCCCCGTAGCGGTACATGACCTGGGCCCAGCCCGTCACGCCGGGCTTCGCCGCGAAGCGCAGGTTGTAGAACGGGATCTCCTCTTCGAGCTTCCTCACGAAGTGCTCACGCTCCGGTCGGGGCCCCACCATCGCCATGTCGCCGCGGATCACGTTCCACAGCTGGGGCACCTCGTCGAGCCGTGAGCGACGGAGGAAGCGGCCGATCCGAGTCACGCGCGGGTCCCCGGCGCCCTGGGACCAGACCGCGCCCGTCTTCGCCTCGGCGTCCACCACCATCGTCCGCAGCTTGAACATGCGGAACGGCTTCTCGTTCCGGCCCAGGCGCTCCTGCGTGAAGAACACGGGGCCCCTGTCCGTGAGCTTGACCACGATCGCGGCCGCGATGAGGGCCGGGGCCGCGCAGACCAGGATCGCCAGGGAGACGGCGATGTCGACCAGTCGCTGGACGGCCTTGAGCGGCGTCGCCCGGTCCGTGAAGCCGGGCCCGAAGATGATCCACGAGTCGGCCAGGTGCCGGATGGGGAGCCTGCCCGTGAGGTTCTTGTAGACCGTGGGCATGTCCACGATCTGGACCCCGAGCGCCTTGCAGCGCAGCAGGTTCGCCGTCAGCTCCGGCCGCATGCCCCCGTCGATCGCGACGATCAACCGGCGGATCCGCTGCTCCCTCACCACCTCGAGCAGGTTCTCCGCCCCTCCCAGGATCTCGAGATCCTCGAAGGCCTCCCCGCCCACGTCGTCGATGAACCCCACCAGGGGCTGCGCGCTCCGGTGCTCGGGGTTCGAGCGGATCGTCTCGGCGATCGTCCGACCCGCCTCCCCGGCGCCCACGATCAGCGTGCGCAGGCGCCCCGCCCGGCGCGGACGGGCGCGGCTGATCGCCGACCTCCAGCCCGTGAGCAGGAGCCCGAAGGACAGGAACGCGCCCAGCGAGATCCCGCGCGGCCACCGCCAGAAGGGCAGCGCGTACTGGAGCATCATCAGCACCGCGAAGCCCGCCACGACCGCGCCCCACAGGCGCAGGAGCATGCGTCGCTCGCGGTAGTCGTTGTCCGGGTTGTAGGCGTCCATCACGTACAGCAGCGCGAGGTGCACCAGCACGAAGAGAATCGAGGCGCCCGTCGTGTAGTCGAAGATCTCGACCAGCCCGGGGATGGGCAGCCCGCCGAGCTGAAGCCGCAGGACGTGCCCCAGCTGGACCGCCATCAACGCGGCCCCCACGTCGCCCAGCAGGTAGGCGATCTGACGAAGCCTCACGGGGATTCCGAGGATGACCATCAGGCCGCCTTCACCAGGTCGGCGATCATCACGACCCGGACGGGCGCCAGACGCTCGGTCGCGTTCACGATGCGCTCGTAGACGAACCCGGCCACGTAGGTCGGCGCGGTGAGCCGCAGGTACTCGGGCCGCCCCTCGATGAGGTCCACGTCCTCGACCCGCATGCCCGCCGCGCGCGCGTGTCGCTCCAGGTCCCTCGGCGTGTTCGCGAGGTAGGTCGTGGGGAAGGTGTCGACCTCCTCCCGGCCGCGCCTGGCGTTGTACTTCTGGTGGAACCAGTGCGGCGTGAGGCTGGCCGCCAGGGCCACGTAGTGGTGCTTGTTGGGCGTCTTCAGGAGGAAGTGCCCGCCGGGCTTCAGCACGCGGCCGACCTCACGGAACACGGCTCCCGGGTCCTCGAGGTGCTCCACGACGTTGTCGCAGACCACCAGGTCGAACCGGTCGTCCTCGAACGGGATCCGCTCGCCCACGCCCACTGCCGCCTCGTCCAAGTGCGGGTTGTCGAGCACCCGCGGGTCGGGATCCACCCCCGCGACGCACGCCACGAGGCCCCGAAACTGCAGCTGCTCGACGATCCCCGCGCCCGCTCCGAGATCCAGGATCTCGTACTCGGGTCGGAGGCGATCGAGGATGGCGCGCCGGAACATGTCCTCGTCCCACGAGTCGGCGTGAGCGGGATACAGCGCCCGATCCATCCACTCCGTGAGTCTCGACATCAGGCCGCCCCTCCGGCCGCCCGGCCGATCCCGTCGGGGGCTCCCCGTGAGTCCCGTGAGCCGTGGCCGCCCCCCGATCGAGCGAGCGCCGCGACGTCCAGCGCGACCCGGCTCACTTCGAGGATCTCCGCCCACTCCATGGGCGAACGACCGCCCCGCCGCACGGCCGTGATGAACGCCGACAGCGCGGCCGAGTGGCCCTTGTCCTGCTTGCGCAGGTCGAACTTCCGGAACCCCGGCCAACCCCACCCGTGCAGCGTGCGGAAGTCGCCCAACTGGAGCACGCGCCCGCCCACGAACACCTCGAGCCGCTCCTTGGGGAACGCCTTGCTGCCGCTGCCGACGTAGTGGACGGTGCCGATGCTCCCGTCGGCGAACGTGAGCGTGAAGGAGGTCTTGTCCTCCGCGACCTGCAGGCCGCCCGTGAGCCCCACCGTGGCCACCTGCCAGGACACGATCGGAGCCCCCACGAGGAACCGGAGCAGGTCGACGAAGTGGCAGGCCTCGCCCGCGATGCGGCCGCCCCCGGAGACCGGGTCGTGGACCCACACGCCGCGGGGGATCACTCCCGCGTTCACCGTGTACACCAGCGTCTTCGGCTCGCGCAGGGTCGCCAGCAGCTCGCGCATCTTCGCCGCCTGGGGGGCGAAGCGTCGGTTGAAGCCCACCATCGCGAAGGGGTCCACGGCCGCCGTCCAGGCTGCGTCGAGGCGATCGAGGTCGTCGTGCGTGAGGGCGAGGGGCTTCTCCACGTACACCGCGCGGCCCGTGCGGAGGGCCCGCTCGGCGTAGTCGGCGTGGGAGTCGTGTCGCGTGGCCACCACCACCGAGTCGATGGGCGCGTCGAAGAGCGCGTCGGGGTCGGTCGTCGACTGACGGAAACCGAACTTGCGGGCGAGCTCCGTGCCGCTCACGCCGCCGGAGGTGGCGACCGTGTCGAGGACCACCGGGAGCTTCGCGAGGTGGGGCACGAGGACCCGCGAGGCGAAGTTGCCGGCGCCGAGGACCCCCAGCACGGCGCGGCCGGGGCGGCGCGCGACCTTCGCGGTGGTCACCGTGCGCCTGCGCAGCGACGCGGACTCACGGCGGGGGTACGTGAGCAGCGCGCCGAGCATGTTCGGGTCCCCGCCCAGATCGGCGTAGAGCGCCTCCGCCGCCCCGATGTCCACCCGATGGGTGACGAGGGACGCCACGTCGAGGGCGCCCGAGGCGAGCAGCCCAAGGACCGCCTCGAAGTTTCGCTGCTCCGTCCACCGCACGAACCCGAGGGGGTAGTCGTGACCGGCCTGCTCGTACGCGTCGTCGTACCGACCGGGGCCGTAGGAGCACGACACCCGGAACGTGAGCTCCTTCTCGTAGAAGTCCGCGCGCTGGAGCTTCAACCCGGCGACGCCCACGAGGACGATGCGGCCGTTGCGTCGGCACATCGTCGCGGCCTGGTGCAGGGGCTCGTCGCTCTTGGTGGACAGCGTGAGCAGGACACCGTCCACCCCTCGACCGTCCGTGAGGTCCTCCGCGACCCCCACCGGGTCGTCGCCGTCCGCGATGCACGCGACCGTCGCCCCGAACCCCTCGGCGAGGTCGCAGCGGTCTCGACGCACGTCGATCGCGAGCACGCGGCATCCCGACGCGCGCAACATCTGGACGGCACACAAGCCGATGGGGCCGAGCCCCGTGACGACGATCGTCTCCCCCAGGGTGGGCTCCAGGAGGCGGATCCCCTGCAACCCGATCGACCCCAAGACGGTCCAGGCCGCGTCCTCGTCCTCCACGGAGTCGGGAATTCGGGCGCACAGGCGGTGGGGCACCGACACGACCTCGGCGTGAGGTCCGTTCGACACCACCCGGTCGCCCACCTTCAGGTCCGGGACGCCCTCGCCCACCTCGAGCACGACCCCGGCGTTGCAGTAGCCCAGGGGGATCTGCGCGTCGAGCTTGGCCCGCACGGCGTCGACGGTGGGCAGGACGCCGTCGGCGCGCACCTTGTCCAGAACCTGGCGGACCTTCTCGGGCTGCCGCCGAGCCTTCTCCAAGTAGGACGCGCGCCCGAACTCCACGAGCATGCGCTCGGTCCCGACCGAGACGACGCTCACGGTCGTCCGAATCAAGACATGTCCACGCCTCACGCCGGGCGCGGGCACGTCCGACAGCGTCGTCTTTCCGGACTTCAGGCTTTGTAGGACCTGGCGCATGCGGATCGACCTCGGGCTCAGGCGTTGGCGACGCGGCCGCTCACGAGCGACAGCGAGGGCCGGAGCCAGCGGACGAGGTCGGCGGCGATCCTCGGACCGGCTCGGCCGTCCCAGAGCTCGGGGACCCGGTCGAAGCTCGGGCCGGGGCTCCGCAAGACCTCCCGGGCGGCCGTGAGCATCGCGGTGGGGTTCACGCCCACCAGTTGGTTCGTGCCGTCTCGGATGGTGACGGCGCGCTCGGTGTTGTCGCGCACCGTGATGCAGGGGACGCGCAGCACCGTGGTCTCCTCCTGCACCCCGCCGGAGTCCGTCACGACGAGTCGCGCCCGGTCCATGAGCCACAGGAACTGCAGGTACCGCAGCGACGGGCAGAGGCGGAGGTTCGATCCCCGGAAGGTCGGCAGATCGGCGAGCTCGGCCCCCGCCTCCAGGAAGCCGAAGCCCTTGAGGCGGTTGAAGCTTCGAGGGTGCACGGGGTAAAGGAGCGGGAGCTCGGACGAGAGCTCCACGAGCGCGTCCAGCATCGGTCCGAACCGGTCCGACGAGTCCACGAGGGCCGGGCGATGCAGGGTGACCAGGCCGTACCCCTGCTCGGGCAGATCGAGCGACGCGAGCTGGGCCGGAGGCGACGCCTGAGGTCGGAGCCGCAGCAGCGAGTCGATCATCACGTTGCCCGCGAACACGACCTTGTGAGGGGCGATGCCCTCGTGGGAGAGGTGGTTGTCGGCCTCGCGGCAGTGCGTGTAGAGCCGATCGGCGATCGCGTCGGTGACGAGCCGGTTGATCTCCTCCGGCATGGACCGATCGCCCGAGCGCAGCCCCGCCTCCACGTGGGCGACGCGGATGTGCAGTTTGCTGGCGACGATCGTGCAGGCCATGGTGGAGTTGACGTCCCCCACCACCACCACCGCGTCGGGCTTCACCTCGTGCAGGTGCTCCTCGAACTTCACCATCACGGCGGCCGTCTGCTGCGCGTGAGTCCCGCTGCCGACCCCCAGGAGCTTCACGGGCGCGGTGATGCCGAGGTCCTCGAAGAACATCCCGCTGAGCTCGGGATCGTAGTGCTGCCCCGTGTGACAGAGCAGCCCCACCACGTTCTCGTGCTCTCGGAGCGCGGCGAGGATCGGAGCGACCTTGGGGAAGTTCGGGCGGGCGCCCACGACGAACAGAATGCGGAGCGAAGAAGGCATGCGTGACCTCCGGAACCTACAGGCCGTCGTGGCCCGGGCTACCAATACACAAGCTTGAAACCGGCCTTGTAGACCCACGCCGCGGAGCGATTGACCCTCCTCGCGGCGTAGCTCCCCCACCGGTTTCGGTACTCGAGGAATAAAGGTTCGTTCGTGAGCGCGTGCATCACTTCCAACTGAATTAAATGCAGCTGGTGATAGAAGGGGCTCGCCGGCGACTGGATCCGCTGCGGCGTGAGCTCGTACAGAGACCAGAACCCCGTGTCGTAGCGATGCAAGTTGTTCCTCACGGTCGTGAGGCAGGCCACGAAGAACTCGGCGGCCTCGGAGCTGCCGGTCGCCAGCTTGTAGTCGTGCACGCCCCACATCGCCCACAGGAAACCGTTCAGGATGTGCGTGGGCGGGTGGACGATGTACTCCTCGATCCACACGTCGCCCCGGGGGTCGGTGTAGAGCACCCCGCCGTCCTCGATGGGGGTCCGCAGCGACTCGAACGTACGGTGCGCGGCCTCGAGGTACCGGTCGTCCTTCAGCAGGGCGTGAGCGCGGACCAGCACGCTGAGGCCGACGCCCTGGGCGAGGCCCGAGTGCCACGGGGCGAGGAGAGGCTTGAAGTACTCGAAGTCGAAGTGATGCGCCCACACCGGCACCCCCCGTTCGTTGGGGAGCAGGTTGTTGAGCAGCCACTCGGCGCAGGTGGCGAAGCGCTCGAAGTGCATCGGCTCGAAGGACTCGATGTACGCGTTGTAGTGCCCGAGCGCGTACTGGGCGATCGCGATCGGGTTGTGATGTCGGCCGACGTCCCCGTGGTAGTCGAGGAGCGGGACGCCGTCGGCGTCGTACGGGCCGGGATACCGGGCCTTGTCCGCGAAGGTCATCCAGTACGGGCCCAGCACGTCGGGGCGGGCGGCGGGGTTCCGCGCGGGCGTCTCGTGCCAGAACGTGAGCTGGTTGTTCTTCGTGAAGACATACGACGCCAACACGCGTCGCAGGTACTGGCTTCGGGTCCCGATGCTCATGCGGCGGCCTTTCTGCGACGGAGGACGGAGACGAGCGTCTCGAGTTCGCCCAGGCGGACGCCCTTCGAGACCCCCACGTAGGTAGCGGTGAACCCGATCCAGATGCCCGCGATCCGGGCGGGCCCGGGCACGTCGCCGGCGAGCAGTCCCACGCTCACGCCCACGACCGCGGCGGCCCCGGCGGCGGCGGCGAGGCGCGCTCCGAAGGGCATCAGGCCGTGGAACCGGACCCCGAGCCGCCGGTGGGCGGCGATCCCGATCCAGCCCAGCGCGACGGCGTCCGCTCCGGCCCGCGCCACCGCGAGCCCCACGACGCCGTAGGGCCTCCACACGAAGGGGAACACGACCAGGCAGACGACCACCCCCACGACGGCGGCGGTCACCGGCGTCCTCACGTCCCGATCGGCGTAGAAGAGCTCGGCGATCACGCTGCGCCCCACGGCCAGGACGGCGGCGGGCACGAGCAGCGCGATCAGCAGGCCCGTGAGCGCCACGGCGTCCTCCCCGAACGCCCCGCGCCCGAAGAGCAGCCGCACGATCGGCTCGCTCGCCACGGCCATGAACAGGACCACCGGCACGAGGCTGAACAGCAGCACCCGCAGGGCCCCGATCGCCATCCGCTCGGCGGCCGCTCGATCCCCCTCCCGGAACCGCTTCGCCAGGGACGGCAGGAGAGTCGTCATGAGCGCGTACATGGCGATCGTGAGCGGCAGCATGAGGGCCCGTTCGGCGTACCCGAAGCAGGTCAGCTGCCCCTCCGGGAGCAACCCGAAGAAGAACCGATTCACGAGCGTCATGGCGTGACCGCCGGCCCCGCCGAAGGACAGGATCGCGACCGAGAAGGCGAGGACCCGCATGCCGTCCACGCCCCGGGGAGCGCGCACGGGGATGCGGTGCACCACGGGGTAGGCGACGAGCACCAGGGCGGTGACGGCGATCCCCGCAGTGAGCCCCCAGGCGGCCGCCGCGATGCCGAGCGTGGACCCGAACAGGAGGAGGCCCGCGATCACGCCCCCGTTCACGGCCAGGAGGCCCAGGTCGCCGACGAAGAAGTGCCCTCGCGCCCGCGCCACGGCGAGGAAGAGCCCCGCCACTCCGCAGAGCAACAGCGTCGGGAGCGCGATGCGGAGGAGGTCGACGGTGAGGGCGCGCGAGGCCGCGTCGAACCCCGGCGCGATGCCCCCGGCGATGGGCTCGAGGAAGACCCAGCCCGCGAGCGTGGCGGCCCCCAGCACGAGGACGACGGCCGCCAGGACGCCGCCGGTGAGTCGCCCCGCCGCTTCGCGGTCCCCTTCCACGGCGACCCAGCGAGGGACGATGACCTTGCTCATCGCGAAGAGGAGCAGCAGCCCGAACTGGAACCAGAACGTGAAGACGAGGAAGAAGGCGTCGGTCTCCCGCGTCGCGCCGAACTGGGCCGCGAGCACGACGTCGCGCAGGAAGCCCAGGCCCTTCGCGCCCATCGCGATCCCCGCGAGGATCAGCGACGTCCGCCAGAGCCCGGAGCGCGGGCCGATCCGCGCGGTCCTCTTCACGGTCGGCGCCCGTCGCGGTCGAGGAAGATGCGACACCACTGCTCGACGCAGAGGACGGCGAAGATGTTGTACGCAGCGTCGACCCGACGGGCGCGGTCGGCGTCGATGAGGCGCCTCACGGCCGTCGGATCGAAGAGGCCGCGCGAGGCGAGCGACTGCGGGCTCAGCAGCTCGTCCACCAGCGGGCGCAGCTCCCGGTTCAGCCACCGACGCAGGGGCGCGCCGAAGCCGGTCTTGGGCCGATACACCACGTCGTGCGGGAGCAGCGGCTCCATCGCCCGCTTGAACGACGCCTTCGGCACGCCCCCGGCCATCTTTCGCGCCACGGGGATCCCAGCGGCGTACGCGACCAGATCGGGATCCAGCAGAGGCACCCTCACCTCCACGCCCTCGGCCATCCCGGTCTTGTCCGTGTAGGCCAGGTTGTGGTCCGCGAGGAAGTGGCGCACCTCCAGGTGCAGCATGCGCTGGACCGGGTCGAGGTCGCTCGAGACCCCCGCCAGGGTGCGGCGCAGGGCGCTCGCGTGAGCCCCCGTGAGCGCGGTACGCAACGCCGGCGAATAGAGGCCACGGCGGGTCCGCTCGCCCCCCCATGAGAAGTAGGACAGCAGACGATCGTCGGCGTCGAGCCCGGCGTGAGCGAGGCCCCTCACCGCCTGGCGCGCGCGGGCGCTCTTCATCCAGGGCACCGGGACGCGGCCGTCGTACAGGGCCCCGGCGAGGCTGCCCACGCCCGCCCGCAGCGACCGCGGGGCGCGCCCCCAGAGCCTCTCCATCCGCAGGGCGGAGTGGCGGCGGTACCCCGTGAACACGTCGTCTCCACCCTGACCCGACATGAGGACCTTCACCCCGTCCGCCGCCGCGCGACGGGCGATGAGCAGGGAGTTGATGGGCGCGGGGTCGGCCTGCGGCTCGTCGAGGTGGAAGATCAGCTCGGGGAGGAGGTCGATGATCTCGGGTCCGACCTCCAGCACCCGCAGGTCCACGTTCAGGTGATCGGCCACACGACGCGCGTACGGCAGGTCCTCGGCGTGGTCCTCGAGCGTCTCGCCGCCGCGGAAGCCGATGGAGTAGCAGGGGATGCGCGCGTTGGGCTGGAGGCGGCGCATCATGGCGACGATCGCGCTCGAGTCGAGCCCGCCGGAGAGGAACGCCCCGACCTCCACGTCGGCCACGAGCTGGCGACTCACGGCTTGCTCCAGGTGCTCTCGGATGCCTCGACTGGTGGCGCTCACGGCCTCACGCCGCGGGGCGGGCTGAGGGAGCCCGGCGAACGTCCAGCGGTCCACCACCGCGCCCTCACGCACGATCATCGCCGTCGCCGGCTCCACCTTCTCGACGGCCCGGAGCGGGGTGCGCGGCGCCGGGCACCACAGGTGGGTCACGTAGTCGTGGATGGCGACGGGGTCGATCTCGCGGTCGATGGGGGCCGCCAGCAGCGCCTTCAGCTCGGAGGCGAAGAGCACGCCGTCGGGCGTCTCGGCGAGGTACAGAGGCTTGACGCCGAACCCGTCGCGGACCAGCAGGAGGTCCCCCGGGGCGCCGTCCACCTGCCCCCGTCGTCGACCGTCGTACAGGGCGAAGGCGAAGATGCCGTTGAGCATGGGGAGCATCCCCCGCCCGTACTCGGCCCAGAGGTGCAGCAGGACCTCCGAGTCCGTGCGGCTGAAGAACCGGTGCCCCCGGGCCTCGAGCTCGCGCCGCAGCGCGACGTGGTTGTAGAGCTCCCCGTTGTAGACGAGCCACATGCGGCGGGACTCGGACGCGTCGCCGTGAGCGCCGCACGCCCCGCAGTCGACCTCCATGGGCTGGCGCCCGGCCGCGCTCAGATCGATGATGGAGAGGCGGCGGTGGGCGAGGCCCACGGGGGGCCCGACCGGCGGATGCAGGACACGGTGGTCGTCGTCGTCCGGACCGCGATGGGCGATCCGGTCGCTCATGGCGACGAGCACCTCGCGGTCGAAGCGTCCCGCGAATCCGGCGATCCCGCACATGCTCAGCGCGCTCCGCCGGGCTTGCGGGCCTCGATCAGGAGGAAGGAGCCGAAGCGGTCCCCCAGCGCGCGCACCAGGGGCCGCGGCCACAGCTTCCAGGCCACCCGGTCGAGGAGGCCCCGGTGCTTGGCCGACGGCGCGTTGAGCATCAGGTCCGCAGGACACAGGACCGGCTCACAGCGGCGGACCTCGAACCCGTCGAACAGCGCCTCCGCCTCGGCGACCGAGTAGACCTTCGTGCCGGGGCTCTCCAGGTGCTCGGCGACGACGTCGCGGGCCGAGCGCCACGGGGTCCCCTTCGCGGCCGCGTGGCGCGCCCAGAGCATCCAGCCGACCCATGAGGGCCCGTGATAGACCATCACGCGGGCCGTCCCCCCCGGCTCGAGCACGCGGTGGACCTCCCGCACGGCCTTCGCGGTGTCGGGGCTGTGGTGCAGGACGCCCCAGCTGTAGACGAAGTCGAAGCTCGCGTCGGCGAACGGCAGATCCTCGGCGTCGGCGACGCTCACGTCCGGCCGGAACCCGTACAGGGCGGCCCGCTCCCGCGTCTGCTCCACGGCCCGGGCCGTGAGGTCCACCCCCGTCATGTGGGCGCCCGCCCGCAGCCACTGCACGAAGTCCGCCCCCAGCCCGACGCCGATCTCCAGGCCCCTGCGACCCCGACCCTCGTGGAACCGGGCGAACTCGAAGATGAACGGCTCGAGCCGGTAGCGCGCCTCGGCCTGCGCCTCGAATCGGGCGACGTCGTCCGATCCGACCAGGTAGCGCTCGCCGCACGACGCCGCGTCCCAGTGCTCGTGCACCGCCTGTTTCGTCGCCCCGTCGAGCATGACGCCACGCGCCCTAGAGGCGCACGTCCTCCCGGCCGAGCATGCGCAGGGCGACCTTCGCGCGCGTCTTGAACGTGGTCAGCGAGTCGACCTCACGGATGCGTCGGATGAGGTTTCGGGGAGAGAAGTAGAACCGTCGCGTCACGGCGAGCTGGATCTTCTTGAGCTCTTCGGGCGGGTACAGGGTGTTCATGTACGGCGCCTGGACGTTCGGCCGCGGGTCCCGGGCGAACGACGGCCACGGGTCGTCGCGCAGCTGCCCCGCCTCGGTCGCGCGCCGGTACAGCTCGGTCTTCGGATAGACGGTCATCACCGAGAAGCTCGCGTAGTCGACCTTGTGCCGCTTCAGGAAGTCCGCCTCCTCGAGCATCTCCTGCTTCGTCTGGCCGGGCAGGCCGAGCATCATGAACGCGAACACGGGGAGCCCCACCGCGCGCGCCTGGGCCAGGCAGTCGACGATCTGCGGGACCGTCGTCTCCTTCTGCATGTAGTCGAGGTACTTCTGCTTCGTGGACTCGATGCCGAGGCTCACGCGACTCACGCCCGCCCGGACCATCGCCTCCATGAGCTCCGGGCTGAGCCCGTCGATGCGGCTGGAGACCTTGAACTCCACGTTCAGGCCCCGGTCGGCGATCGTGTTGAAGAGCTTCAGGGCCCGCTTCTTGTTCACGGTGACGTTGTCGTCCACGAAGAAGAACGACGAGATCCCCTGCTCCACCCAGCGCTCCATCTCGTCGACGATGAGCTCCGGCGAGCGGAACCGGAACTGCGTGCGGCGGATGTCGCAGAAGGTGCACGCGAAGGGGCAGCCCCGGGACGACTCCATGGGCAGCGTGATCTTCGCTCCTCCCAGGATGTGGGAGTACAGGTCCACCTGCGTGAGCGAGAAGTCCGGGAAGGGGAGGTCGTCGAGCTCGCGATCGACCTTGCGTGAGCCGGTCACGACGACCGCGCCGTCGTCCTCCTGGAACCCGATGCCGAGGATGTCTCCGAGGGGGGAGCCGTCGTCGATCGCGTCGATCAGCTCCACGAAGCTGCGCTCGCCTTCCCCGTGCACCACGAAGTCGACGCTCGGCTGCTCGAGCGTCTCGTGGGGGTACAGGGAGACGTGCCAGCCGCCCAGGACCACCCGCGGCGGCGACTCCAGGGACTTGATGCGGCGGGCAGTCTGGAGCGTGTCGAAGAAGTTGAACGTGAGCGTCGTGAGTCCCACCACGTCCGGCGCGAAGTCCGCCACGATCCGGGCCATGGCGTCGAAGTCCATCTCGAGCGCGCGGCAGTCGACGAACTTCACCTCGTGCTGCGGGCGGGACTGCTGCAGGAAGGTGGCGACCGAGAGGATCCCGAGCAGCGGGCGGTGCTCACGCTTGTGGTCGAGCGACTTGTGGATGCTCGCCGTCATGTAGTTCTCCTCGGGGGGAACCAAGAGCAGAACCTTCATGCACACCTCTGTTGCAACAGGTGGAACGGATCGGTTTGTGGTGGCCCGGCAGCCTCCGCCTCATCGATCAAGCTAGGGCGGCCCCTGCGCGAGCGGCCACTGAATCGAGCACCGTGAGGAAGTCGCGGGCCTGCTGCTCACGGCTGTGTCGACGCGCGCTCTCGCCGGTGCGGGCCTGGAGCGCGCCGCGCACCTCGTCGTCCAGCAGACGCACGACGGTGTCCGCGAGCGCCTCGGGATCCTCGGGCGGGCAGTGCACGCCCACGCCCTCGGACTCGACGATCTCTGTCGCTTCGCCGTGGGGGAGACACATCACGACCGGCAGCCCCATGCCGAGGGCCTCGAAGATCTTCGAGGGGATCACGGTGTGGAAGACGGGCAGGTCGCGCAGGTGCACGAGCGCCAGGTCGCACAGACTCCAGTACCTCGGCATCTCCGACTTGGGCTGCGGGGGCACCATCACGACGTTCGTGAGATTGCGGCGACGCACGTCGCTCACGAGGCGCTCACGCTCCGCGCCGCTGCCCACCAGGAGGAACTTCGCCCGAGGGGCCCGCTGGGCCAGCAGCGCCGCCGCGTCGAGCACGTTGGAGAGGCCGTGAGCCATCCCGTGAGTGCCGATGTAGCCGACCACGAAGTCGTCCTGGGCGAGCTCGAGGGACGCGGCCAGCTCGGCGTCCCGGGGGCGCGGCGTGAACTTCGCCAGCTCCACGCCGTTGATGACGACGTGGATCTTCTCGCGCGGGATCGCGCGGCTCACGAGGTCCTCCTCGAAGGTCTTCGTGAGCGCGATCACGGCGGAGGACTTCCGGTAGAGGAAGAGCTCCATCTCCTCCAGGGCGCGCAGGAGCCCCTCGCTCTTGAGGGCGTCGACGTCGCGGATCGTGGCGGGCCACAGATCGGCCAACTCGAAGACGTAGGGCACGTCGCGCAGCGCGCCGAGCGCCCACCCGGACACGGCGGTGAAGATCTGGGGAGAGCTCGCGACGATCACGTCCGGCTTCCGGTGGAAGAGCCCGGCCACGAAGCTCGACGCCATGTAGGACAGGAAGTCCGCGACTCGCTTGTAGGTGCCCGCGTTGGGCGCGATGTAGGTCTTCAACCGCACGACGCGGATGCCGTCCATGTCCTGCACGTTCACCCAGTCGTTGCGGTAGCCCGGGTAGACCTCGCCCTCGGGGTGGTTCGGCGCGCAGGTCAGGACGGTGACGTCGTGCCCCCAGCGGACCCAGTGCAGGGCCCGCTCGTATACGCGGGAGGAGGCAGCATCGCGCTCCGGTGGGAATCGATCGGACAGGAAGAGGATTCGCATCTCCACGAATGGAAGGCCAATCCGAGCGAGCGGCCATAGTTTCTGGCCCATGAGGGATGTGAGGGCCGCTGCGCCTCGGTTGGGCGCCGCCGACGTACTGATTCTCCTGGTCCTGGTGGGGGCCGTCGCGCCGCTGGGCACGGTGAGGCCGGGAGCGTGGGTCGCCGTCTTGATCGCGTCCCTGGGGGCGTGGCTGCTGGCCACGCGCTCGCCCGCGTCCCCCATGCCTCGAGTGCTGGCTTGGGGACTGGGTCTGTGGGGCGGCGCGCTGGTGCTGTCGCTCGTGCCGCTGCCCTTCTCGCTGCTCGAGGTCCTGTCGCCGGCCGCGGCGGACTTGAGGGCCGCCGGGATCCCCGGGGAGCCCTCGAACCCGGGCTGGACGCCGCTGCACCTCGCCCCCGGGGTCGGGGCGCTGCGGGTGCTTCGATGGGCGGCGATCACCGCCTTCGTGGGCGCGTGCTGCGCGCGGATGGGCTCGCGCGCCTTCCGGAGGGCGTTGCCCCTCGCGGTGGTCGCGTCCATCGGGCTCGGGCTGCTGCTCACGGCGGTCCAGACGGCCCTCGGCGCGCGCGACGTGCTCGGCCTCTTCGCCGTGCGCCAGGACGTCCGTGGGTCGCTGCTCACGCCCCTCGTGAACGAGAACCACTGGGCCGCGCTGCTCGCCCTGGGCGCGCCGGTGGCCCTCATGCTCCCCGCGCGACTGTCGACACGGGTGCGATCCATGGGGGTGGCCGTGGGCCTCATCGCCGCCACGCTGGTCCTCGTGGGGCCGTCTCGGTCGGGCGTGCTGGGGTTGCTCGTGGCGGGCGCGGCGGTGGCCTCCATGACGGCGTCGCGAGGGCGCGGCGCGCTCGGCGGGGTGGCGGCGCTGGTCGCGGTCGGCGTCGGCTGGTTGTTCGTGGGGGGCGAGACGGCCGTGGAGTACGCGGACACCGGGCGGATCGCGGAGCACGCGGACCCCCTGAGCAAGGTCACGGCGCTCCCCGAGGTGTGGTCGCTCGTCACGGAGTACCCCCTTACCGGGGTCGGGGCCGGGGCCTTCGTGGACGCCTTCCCGGCCCACCGGACCGCGAGCCTGGACGACCTGATGGTGCACGCCGAGAACCTGCCGCTGCAGGTCCTCGCGGACCACGGGCTCATCGTCGGGGCCGCCCTGCTGGCGTGCCTCCTGTGGGGGTTGGCGACGTGCGTGAGGCGGGCGAGCGACCCCACCCGGGTGGCAGCGACGGCCGCGCTCGTGGGGCTCACGGTGCACGAGCTGGCCGACTTCGCGACGCAGACGGGCGTCGTGCTGCTCGCGGCAGGGGCGCTGGCGGCCTACGTGCTCACGTCCCGGGCCCCGGTCTCCGGCGCGCGCGGGGCCCACCGGTACGCGGGAGCGACCGTGGCCGCGGTGGTGCTGCTCACGGCCCCGGGGCTGCGGGACCGAGACCTCGAGGCCACCCAGGGGAGGCTGGTCGCCGAGCACCTGGCCGGGGAGAAGACGTGGGACGAGGTCGCGGTCGCCATGCACCGGGCGCGCCCCGCGTCGTTCGTGGCCGCCCAGGAGATCGGCGTCGGCTACGCGCGGAGGGGGGACCCCGCGGCGCTGGGCTGGATGGGTCGGGCCCAGTCGCTCGCGCCGCACCACCCCTCCCCGCACCTGTGGACGGCTCGCGTGCTCCGGAGGCTCGGGGCAGGCGACCAGGCGCTGGGCGAGTACCGACGGGTCCTCCAGCGGAACTGGAGGTACCAAGGCCGCGCCGTGGTGGCCGAGGTCGCGCGCAAGTACGACGGCGATCGAGCCCTCGTCCGATTGGCCGGCGTCGAGGACCCGATCCTGGCCGCGCGCATCTCGTGGGAGCTGTTCCAGCTGCGGGACGACCGGGCCTCGGCCGTCGCGGACGTGGCCGACGAGGCCGCTCATCCCTTCGCCGGCCTGGTGGTCGCCCGGGCCCGCATCCTCGGAGGAGCGCCCCGCGAGGGAGCCGAGGTCGCCCGTCGCGCTCTCGCCCACCCGGACGTCACCCCCTGGCTGCGCGCGCGGCTGGTGGAGCACATCGACGAGGCGGCCGCGATGCTCGCCCTCCTGGAGCCCTGAGATGCTGGACCTGCCGAAGACCGCCGCGAAGACCTTGATGAAGGCGTTCCCGTCGGCGCCCGCGCCCGGCGACTTCTCCCTGCAGGAGGTGTTCGACCAGCCCGCCTACCTCACCGCCGATCGGGCGGAGCGGGCCGACATCCAGCTCCGCTCCGCCCGGTTCCGGTACGAGCTCGAGGCGACGATGTCGTGGGTCGAGAAGTGGTTCTCGGACGTGCCCGTCGCCTCGTTCCGCGGGGCCTCGGTGCTGGATCTGGGGTGCTTCACCGGGGGTCGGCTCATCCACTGGAAGGAGCGGTACGGCTTCGGGCGGGTGTGTGGGATCGACATCCGCGAGGTGTACGCCGAGGCGGCCGCGCGGTTCGCCGAGGAGCGGGGCGTCGAGGCCGAGTTCGCGACGGGCTTCGCCGAGGCCCTGCCCTACGAGGACGACTCCTTCGACTTCATCGTGTCGACGGACGTCCTGGAGCACGTGAACGACGTGGCCGCGACCATGGCCGAGTGCTTCCGCGTGCTGAAGCCCGGGGGCCGGCTGCTCGTGGTGTTCCCGCAGTACTTCCAGCCCCTGGAGGCGCACCTCACGTTCACCACAAGGCTGCCCGCGCTGCACTGGCTCTTCTCGGGCCCCACGCTCGCCCGCGCCGTGCACGAGATCCACGCGGAGCGCGGGGAGGCGGCGTCCTGGTACGCGCTCTCGTCCCCGGACCTGCCCGCCACGCGGCGACTCCCCAGCCTCAACGGCATCACGGTGCGTCGATTCCGTCGGATCCTGCGAGCGCACCCCTGGGAGGTCGTGAGCCGGAACCGGGCCCCGATCCTCACGTCCGGCAGGCGGGCCTCGAAGCCCGTCTTTCGAGCGCTGCGGCTCGCGTTCACGATCCCCGCCCGGCTGCCCGTCCTCGAGGAGCTCTTCCTGGACCGGATCAGCTTCGTCCTTCGGAAGCCCTGAGGTTCACCCGAGGCGCTTGAGCAGCTCGGCGTGCTCGTCGGTCAGGGCCCACGCCGACCGGGGCATGTCGGACAGATTCCGTCGCCATCGCCCGAGGTCCGTCGGGCTCACGCCGCGCAGGGCGGCGATCGTGCCCGGTACGTCCGTCACGTCGACGACGATCCCGAGGTCGTGGTCCGTCACCACCGTGGCGTCGTCCTTGCCCGCCTGGCCCACGATGGGCGTGCCGAACCAGCCCGCTTGATAGAGCCGATTCGAGCGCGCCCAACCCCAGTTCTCGTAGGGGCGATCCGGGTCGTGGTGAACCATCCAGCAGAGGTCCACGCCGCCGTACATGGACGGCAGATCGTCGGGCACGCGGTAGCGCCCCCCGAAGGTCACGTTGGGCAGCCCCTCGGCCTCTTCGGCGAGGCCCGCGCAGCCCGCGTAGGGGACGCCCCTCAGCACGATCTCGACGTCCTGGCCCATCTCCTCGGCGAGGCGCTTCAGGCACGCCCACGAGTACTCGCAGCGCAGCATCCCGAACCACCCGATGCGCAGGGGACCGTCGTCGGCGGGGCGGGGCGCGGGCGCGGGCGTGAGCGTCGGGTCGACCTTGTTCTCGATGACCAGCGTCGAGCGCTCCGGGAGCCCCTGCACCCCGACGTAGAAGTTGGAGATGTACGCGGGCGACGTCGCCACGAGCAGGGCGTCGTCCGCGAGGACCATCCGCTCGAGGCGCCGCGCGATCCGGCCGCGTCGGCCCTTCTCCACCAGGATCGCGGTGATGTCCCCCACCTCCGTGGCGAGCGCCGGACGACGACGGAGCCCCGCGATCGAGGCGCGCACCAGGGCGAGCAGATCGACCCCGAAGGTGTACACGGCGTCGCTGCGACGGGCCGCCCGACGGATGATCCGCAGCGCCCGCAGGTACACGCCCCCGCGGCGCACGAACTCCTCGTTCGCGATCACCCCGAGCGACGTCGTCCCCTCCCCGATCACGCCGAGCTGACCCTCCCGCTCGAAGGCCAGCACGCTCACCTCGACCCCCAGCCGCCGCAGCGCCTGCATGCGCTTGCGATGTCGGGGGTGTCCCAGGGTCGGGAGCACGAACGTCACGCGCATCTCAGCCTCCTCATGCGGCCTTCACCAGCTCGAGCGTCGGCTCCTCCACCGCCGCCATGCCCGCGAACCCGCGCGACGTGATCACGATCACGAGCAGCGGCCAGGTCGCGGGCTGCGAGGGGGCCGTCCCCATCGTGTCGAACAGGTAGCTGGGCGCCGTCGCCATCCAGAACAGCCCGATGCTCGGCAGACAGCGCCTCCCCTCGGCGGTGGCGAGGCCGCGCCCGACGCCCCAGAGGATCCAGAGGAACAGCAGGGTCCCGGGGACGCCCGCCGTGAGGCCGTACTCCACCAGCACCGAGTGCGACGTCATGGGCCGCCCGAGCTCGCGCATCACCGAGCGGTCGCCCTGCGTGCCGTAGATCTGGAAGCCGATGCCGAACACCGGCCGCTCGATGTAGCGACGCAGGTAGCTCGCCCAGATGATCTGGCGCGGCTCCTTGCCCTCGTCCATGAGCTCGCCGGTGCCCGCGAGGCGCTCGAACCCCGTGCGGCCGACGCCCGACTGCAGGCCGATCCCCACGAACATGGCGAGCACGATGACGACCAGGCCCACGCGTCGCCGTCGGGCCTCGGACCACGAGTGAGCGGCGTAGCTCACGAGCCCCAGGGACGTCCCCAGCAGGGCCGCCCGCGAGGCGCAGATCACCGAGCAGACGAGGCACAGCAGGAGGACGGGGACGAACCAGCGTCGGGTCCGGCCCGCGTCGAGCGCCGCGAGGCCCATGGCGGCGCCGATCGTGATGCACGCGTGGATGCCCAGGTAGTTGGGGGAGAAGAACAGGCCCTGGTAGCCCGGGCGCTCGGTGTAGCCGACCCCTCGGAAGGCCGACGCCGGCTCCAAGCCCAGCGCGATCACGAGGAGCGACATCCCGAGGCTCAGCACCCCGACGACCACCAGGCCCTTCAACCAGACCGTCCAGAACACCCGCGGCGACTCGAACAGCGACATGGCGAGGCCGATGATGATCACCATCAGGGCCAGCCACCCGGTGTGGAAGAAGGAGTGGAACGGGTCGATCCCCGCGAGCCCGCTGATCCCCGTCCAGACGAAGAACACGAGCACGGGCCCCAGGGCCACCCGCGCGGGCCCCTCCATCAAGCGCTGGTGAGCCCCGGCGAGCAGCAGGGTGGCGACGAACAGCGTGAGCGGCAGGCGGCCGGTGTCGAACAGCCAGAGCTCCTTCGCGAACCACATGCCGCGCACCAGGTTGATGACGTGCAGCCCGAGCACCCCCAGGACGCCGACCTCGACCAGCGGGCGTCGCCCCAGCGACCGGACGATCGGCAGCGCCACGAACCCCGCCACCAGGACCACGCCCAGCGTCATCGGCCGGTACGCGCCCA
>Ga0114932_10000909_pt1 | contig 34828 bp, 38 predicted proteins | sample 2SBtaG_2_FD_87286 | JGI IMG/M metagenome (GOLD analysis project Ga0114932, IMG submission 87286) | Deep subsurface microbial communities from Kolumbo volcano to uncover new lineages of life (NeLLi) - 2SBTROV12_ACTIVE470 metaG | ecosystem: Environmental > Aquatic > Marine > Volcanic ...
AAAATTCCAGTATCAAAGCAATTGTAAGATTCCATTCCTTTGCCAATTTTTTTAATTTTATTTTCTTGTGTCAAAACCCGCGTCACATCATCCATGTCAACAAAAGGATTTTCCAGATCTTCGTCTACAGCTAACAGAACTCCCTCATTATCAGCAGATCGGCGGGTCAGCAAACGCGCAATTTCAGGATCAAAAATGTGATCGCCCATCATAAGCAGAAAGGACTCTTTCAAATAAGGCTGAGCTTTCAAAACTGAAATTCCATTGGCTCGCTCCCATTCCTTATTTTCTATGATCGTTATGGGTACTCCTTTAGATCGACTGACTTCCTCCAAATGAGCACGGACATTAGCACCGTTATAGCCAATAACCACATAAAAATCATCCACCCCGGCTTCCATGGCTGAATCAACCACTCTTTCAATAAGAGGGATATTTTTAAGAGGAATCAATGGCTTTGCTTCGGCAATGGATCGCAATCGACTGCCTTTCCCGGCTGCAATGATCAAACATTTCATATTAAAACTAACATTAAGGGATATAAGGTTGGTTAAATCAGCGCCCATTGTTACATAGGGTGGGGGGTCTCTTCAACCCTTTGTTTTTTGGTATTTAGTCCGAATCTTTACCCATTTCTTTTTGAGCTGCCTGCACCAGTTCCGAAGGACTACCGGAATATTGCCATCCCAGGCTAAAACCGAGAATGAACCATATGATTTCTCGAACGCGTCGCATCAATGCTGTTGCCACTCCCAAAGCTGGTTGTCCCGTAATAGCACCCGTTGCAAGTAAAAATGCTGCTTCCTGCGTCCCCAGTGTCGCTGGAATAAAGAATGTACCTGCCCGCACGAGCTCTACAAATGTCTCCAGAATAATAGATTCTGCTATAGATATGGGGTGCCCAAGAAAATATAAAATTATATAAATTTCCAAAGCACCCAAGTACCAGTTCAAAAGATTTAACCCAAGCGCTCCAAAGAAAAAGGGTCGTTTTTGAGTATAAAACTGAACCAGTCTCTCATCGAATTCATGAAGATGGTGAAGAAACTTTTCCAACTTTCGCCCCAGAGCCTGTTTACTTATCCAACCTCCGGCGAAAGAAGTTATTTTATATCGCTGTACAAAATAAAAACCAAATATCCCTACAGAAAGAACCGCTAAACTTATTTTTGAAAAAATGTAATAACTTTCCGGAAAATCTGGAGCCAATGAAATAAGAAAAACGCCGGATGCCATAAAAAATATCATGGAAATCATGTGAGTGGATTCAACCAGAATGATCGAAGCGGCTCCCTCCCTATAGCCAATCCCATAATGCTTTTTCAAAAGGTAACCTTTTATAGGCGCGCCCCCAAAAGCGCTGAAAGGCAGCATCTTCCCAAAGGCTGCGCCCACCATTCGCACTTTCCAGAGATTGTAAATCCAATTGAATTTTGTGCTGGGCAATGCAAACTGCCAGGCAATTGTATCTATCCAGAAGGCTATTCCATAAATCATTAAAACAAAAAATATACCCCAGCCCGTTGCGATCAGATTCGACCACACCAATGCGAGATCGGTCTCCGAAAAAACATAACCCAGGAAACCACATCCCACCAGTAGATATAGAGATTTGATTGTTTTCATTCTATTGCCGAGTCCGATCTAAGGATGCCAGCGGCGGGAACTGCGGGTAAATTGAAGGCACCAGTATGCTTGCGCACCTATTGCAGCAGGGGGAAGAAGATACCACATTACCCCTCCCAAACTGAGAACCAAAACGATAAAACAAAAGTCACTTCTAACCATACGCGCATTCAGAACAAATCGATCCATTTTACTGTCGTCATCTCTTATCGAAGTTTCCTCAGCGGTTAACTGGCTCGAATGAGGTTTCGTTCTGTTTTGGAAAAGCTCGAGACCATAATTCACACTGCCACCGAAACCGGCCGCCACTCCTGACCAGAGCCAAAATTGTTGTCCTGTAACTGAGGTAGCACCCCATCCAAGGCAAATAAAATAAACGGCGTGCACAATCCAATCTACAAATGTGTCGTAGCGCATTCCAAAAATACTACGCATATCTTTGATCCGGGCAATTTCCCCATCACAATTATCGAGGATATAACAAATCAGAAATAAGAAAGCTCCAAAAAGAATGGAAAAATAATCTCCCCGGAGGCAAACAACCCCTCCTGCCACACCAAATATCATCCCAAGAGTAGTTAATTGATTTGGGGTAATGGGCGTCTTCGCCAAACGCATTGTCACAGGATAAGAAAAATGCCTGATTAATGGCTGAATTTTTATTGGGCGCGGCAGCTGTTTTCCCGCTTCAGTCTTAAAGGTTGTGTCTGGAGTATTAATGTTTTTCTGGGCCAGATTAAAATTGGAAGGAAACTGGGTTAATGCGCATGCAAATTATTGATCACTACAAACCTTACTTGTGCATCCTATCGAATGCAATAAATTTTATTGCAAACAGATGAAATGATACTTGATTTTATTGGGCACCAGCCCTTGAAATTGTTACAATTGTTCCATGCCTTTGAAAATTGCACTCGTAAATATGCCCTTTGGGTTTCATATATATCCCTCCATCCAGTTGGGGACGCTTTCCACTTTGTTGAAGTCCAAAGGGTGTGAGGTAAAAAGTCACTATTTAAACCTGCATTTTGCCCATCAGCTCGGATTGCCCATTTACAACCAGCTTTGTGAGAAGAGATTTCTCGTAGGGGAATGGCTTTTTTCACATACTCTTTTTGGAGAAAACTCAAAAAATTTGGATTACCCTAATAATTTTGCACCTCACATTCAAGATGTTTGTCAGTCCATTGAACGCCCCCTGGACTATTTGCTGGATGTAAAAACTAAAATGGTACCTGAATTCCTTGCATGGTGTCGAGATGCAGGCAATTGGGGAGACTTTGATGTAGTAGGGTTTTCATCCACCTTCAACCAAAACGTTGCCAGCTTGACATTGGCAAAAATGATCAAAGAAAAGTTTCCACATTTGAAAATACTTTTTGGCGGCTCTAATTTTGAGTCTGAAATGGGACTCGAATATTTTCGGGTTTCACCTTGGATCGATTATGTTGTACCCGGTGAAGCAGAAGACATTTTACCCAACCTGGTCGGTTATCTGGAAAAAGGAGGCCCTGTTCCTAAAGGTGTCATTCATCGTTGTGATGGAGAAGTTCTTTACGAAGAACCCGAGGCCATGTTTGGCAACTTCACCGAATACGCCGCACCCGATTACAATGACTTTTTCGATCAATTGAGTGAGATCGACCCCGAATCCTCGCTATTGGAAAATCCGGTCATTCTTTACGAAACAGCGAGAGGATGCTGGTGGGGAGAAAAGCATCACTGCACCTTTTGTGGTTTGAACGCTAATACTATGAAGTTCAGAGCCAAACCCATGGATCAGGTTCATGCAGACCTTGCAGAGCTTTCCCAGAAACATGACTCGTTTCGGTTCCGACTGGTCGACAATATTTTAGAAATGAAATACATCGACGGAGTTTTTGGCGACCTGGCAGAGAAAAATTTTGATTTACAGTTTTTCATTGAGGTGAAAAGCAACCTGACTAAAAAACAAATTAAGACCCTGGCCCATGGGGGTGCCAAAGTAATTCAGCCAGGAATAGAAAGCTTCAGCATGAATCAGCTTCAGGAAATGGATAAAGGCGTCCGCCCCCTGCAAAATATTCTCTGCATGAAATGGTCCATGTATTACGGCATTGAGGTGAACTGGAACATTCTGATTGGTTTTCCCGGCGAAACAAACGAAGACTATCGGCAACAAATCGACTTGATCAAACTCCTGTTTCATCTGCCACCCCCGGAATGCGTTGGAGACTTATGGCTCGAAAGGTTCAGTCCCTACCATATGAGACCTGAAGAATATGGTGTGACAATCACGGCACCAGGTGAAGCCTATCCCTTCGTTTACGATGATCCAAAAATCGACCACATGAAAATCGCTTACGATTTTGAATTCGAGACAGCCACTCAAATCGATCCCAATCTTAAACAAGAACTTTATGATATTGCGGCGGAATGGAAAAGGCGGCACCAGTCCGAGCAGCTACCTTTCCTGATATTCACAAAGTCCATGGATTTTGTGAAGGTCTACGATGATAGATCTTTACAATCTACGCAAATTCGATTGGAAGGCACCGCAGCCAGTGTATTCCTGTATTGCAACGAAGCACCTAAAACAACAGATCAAATCAAAGAGCATTTAATGGGGCAAAACGGCAAAGCAAAAGAATCCGCTGAAGAAGCGATTCGATTCCTCGAAGAAAAAGGACTGATCTATGGCGAACGAGGAAAATATTTAAACTTAGCCCTGCCTCACAACTCAAACCTTTAATCCAAAACAATGACCAAACCAGGATCGAAAGGCGAACGAAAGCTTCAGAAAAAACACAACACCAGAAAGAGTGCGGACTCGTTTTATAACTCACAAATGCTGGATTTCCTGAACCCTGAAATGCAGAAATTTATATCTGCTCAGGAAATGGTATTTTTATCAACCGCAGATGCAAAAGGGGAATGCGATGCCTCTTTCCGTGCGGGACCCAAAAGCTTCGTGAAAGTATTAGACAACAAGACCCTGGTGTTTCCTGAATTTAAAGGAAACGGGGTCATGGCAAGCTTGGGAAATATAACCGAAAATCCGCAGATTGGATTGATGTTTATAGATTTTTATCGCTCATCCATCGGGCTTCACGTAAACGGTAAGGCAGAAATAATTTCTGAAAAAGATGCAAGCAAACTCGTCAATCCTATTGACAAAGCTAAAGCGGAAAAAGATGGGCAGCATAAAACAAAATTATGGATTAAGGTAGAAGTTGAAGAAGCCTTTATCCATTGCTCCAAACACATCCCTAAATTAAAAAAGCAGGAAAAAACCATCCATTGGGGAACTGATGACGAAAAATTAAAGGGAGGGGATTTTTTTAAGGCGCGGGGATGCAAGCCTTAATTTTAAACCGAACCTACTCCGGCAAAAGGGACACCTGCCAGCTCGGCCATTTCTTTTTTCCAAGTGCTTAGATCGTTCAAATTAAATTCATTCAAATGAGAATGACCGCAAGCCCGGTTTAAAACTTTCATCAACTCTACCGAAGCACCAAAAAACTTTTCCAGCCTTACCGCCGATTCATCAATGATCAGTCTTTTTCTCAGATGCTCTTTTTGTGTGGCGATCCCAACCGGACAGTTGTTGGTATGACAGGCTCGCATTCCCAGGCAACCAATTGCCTGGATAACGGAATTGGAAAGCGCAATCGCATCTGCCCCCAGGGCCATTGCCTTGGCAAAATCTGCAGGGACCCTTAATCCTCCCGTTATAACCAGTGAAACATCCTGTCGGCCCGCCTGATCAAGAAATTTTCTCGCGCGCGCAAGGGCAGGAATGGTGGGAACCGAAATATGATCTCTGAATATTAAAGGAGCCGCACCTGTCCCACCTCCGCGACCATCCAGAATTATATAGTTCACCCCAATGCGCAAAGCCGCTTCAATATCTGCTTCAATATGCTGCGCCGATAGTTTGTACCCGATAGGAATTCCACCGGTTTCTTCTTTGACCTGATCGGCGAAATCTTTTATCTGACTCTCATCATTCCAGTCAGGAAAACGCGCGGGAGAAATAGCAGGCTCGCCTTCTTTTAGCCCTCTAACTTTGGCGATTTTTCCTTTTACTTTATCTCCGGGCAAATGACCGCCTGTACCTGTCTTAGCTCCCTGCCCTCCTTTAAAATGAAAGGCCTGACATTTTTTAATCTTTTCTATTGCGAATCCAAAACGACCCGAGGCCAATTCATAAAAGTATTTCGAATTCGCTTCCTGCTCTTCGGGAAGCATCCCCCCTTCACCCGAACAAATTCCAGTTCCAGCTAATTGAGCCCCTTTTGCCAGCGATATTTTGGCCTCTTCGGAAAGAGCCCCAAAACTCATGTCAGATACGAAAAGCGGTATTTTTAATTTCAAAGGCTTTTTAGCGGAAGGTCCAATAATAGTTTCGGTTCCTACTTCCACTTCATCCAAATGTGGGAAGTTTGAGATTTGTGCGGTTACAATTTGGATATCATCCCACAATGGCAGATCGTCCCGCGGCACACCCATAGCCGATGCGGGCCCATGATGACCAGATTTTTCCAAGCCGTCTTTTGCCAGAGACTGAATGAATGCAACATGGGGTTCATTTGAGGTTCCTTCGGTATCTGCGTAAAGACCCAAATACTGATCCCTTTGGTAGGGTTGTGGATTATCCTTTTCCCATTCGCTTATTTCAACCTCATCCACCCAGACTTTTTCATCTTCAATCCAGGCATTAAATTTTACCAACTGCTCATCGTTGTCATACTCGCTTACCCCGGTGTCATAGCGGAAATCCCAATAATGAACTCCGCAAACAAGATTGTTGTTCTGTATAAACCCATCTGCCAATAAAGCACCTCTATGCAAACACCGTCCATAGAAAACTGAAACTTCATCATCATATTTTACGATTACCAGATCCACATTAGCGATTAGCGCATAGGTGGGATCACGGTCCGCAAGCTTCTTCCAATCAGCAACAACGACTTTTTCCATAATGGGTTTCCAAAATATTAGGTTGATTTTCCGTAGGAGGTCTACGGCTCAGATAATATATCTTTGTAGGGAATCCGGCAAATACTTTACAATTTTTTTATACTCGGACAAGTCTGGCACAACAGAAATGAATCCAAAAAACTTTAATGGAAGGGAAAGGTCTTACTTTTTTTTAGGTCGGGTCTTTTTAGATTTTTTTTCTTTCTTGGCCTTGGCGTTTTTTTCTTTTAACTTTTTTGCTGCATCTCGACGGTCTTCTTCAGCTCGCCTGTCAGTGCTTTTCCGGCGATTACCCCATAGCCTTGCCTTGTCTTTAAACCTTCTTTCTTTTTCTCTTCTTCCGCTTACATCTCTTTTAACAATTTCTTTACAAGAATACTCCCTATCCGATTTCCATCTTATTTGAATATAGGTTGGGAATTTGGTTTCTTTATCTATATAGGCCGATTCAATATCAACGGCACAAAGGTTGGTGGCAAAACTAAGGTTGGCACCACGAAGATTCGCATCTCTCAGGAAGGACCCTTGCATATTTGCATTACTTAAATCTGCGCCCTGCAAATCAGCCTCTCTCAGATCTGCTTCCGTAAGATTGGTTTCACTCAAATTGGCTTCAATTAACGTAGCACCTCTAAAATCAGCAAAGCGAAGGTCTTTGCCTTTCATATCGGCTTTACTCAGGTCTTTCTTGGAGAACTTCCGATTTCCAGTTTGGTCTTTAGGCATCTCTACTCCCAATCATTTTTAAATCCATTCAATAAATCAGGAAAGACATCTTGGGCTAAATTTATTTCATAAAAAGCAGGATGTCAACATCAGTAGCTATTTACATTTAATTTATTTTTTATCCTCTACCACAATCACCCCGCGCATGGTGGCATTGTGAATAGCGCAATAATAATCGATCACACCTGCTGGCTCATCAATTTTGACCTCATATTCCTTTACAAGAAAACTGACATTGAATTTTTCATCGTGAATTGGTGATTTGCCACTGGTAACCGTATGCAGCACTTCTTCTTTGTTCACCCATTTTACAGTATCCCCACTTTTGACTTTCACCACTGCAGGGATGAATGTTGATTTGAAAATTTCTACTTCAATCACTTCTGCTTTTACAGATGGGGTGAAAACAAAAAGAGAAATTAAAACAACCTTAAATATTAAGATGCCAATATGCATGATTTTATTTCACCTCTTTTATTGGGTCAGCAGCACAGCGAAAACCTAAATCACTCGCCTTGATAACAGGCTCATACCAAAAGCGGGCGGCAGATCTTAGGAAAAAAGGATCATCTTTATAGGACCCTCCTCTGATAACCAAAAACTGGCCTGAAGGTGGCCCCTGAGGATTGTTATCGGGATCCATTTTTGCGCTCATCTCGTAATAATCTTCACGGTACCAGTCTGCTACCCATTCCCATACATTTCCGTTCATGTCGTGAAATCCCCATGGATTTGCCTTCTTCTCACCAACCGGGTGAATAGCCATCGAGGAATTTTCCTGGAACCATGCATAATCCCCTTCCATATTATCACCCCAGAAATAGGAGGAATCTGTCCCTGCGCGATTGGCATATTCCCACTCCGCCTCAGAAGGCAACCTCGCACCCTTTTTTCGACAATATTGTTCTGCATCTATCCACGAAACATTCACCACTGGCAAAGCCTTGTCCTTAGTTGTGGAGGGATTTCCCCCCATCACTGTTTCAAATTTTTTCTGGGTTACTTCAAACTTATCAAGATAAAATGGCGACACGCAAACATTATGGATTGGCTCTTCAGAAACAAATTCTTCACTACCCATTTGGAAACAGCCGGTTTTCAAAAAAATCATATCTGGGCGCACTGAACCCTTAGTTTCGGAAAAAGCCACTGAATAAAGGGAAAACCACGTCAATGAAAGAAAAAACATCCAGCTGAAAAATTCCCGACAAAATTTATCTATAGATAAAATAATCTTATCCTCCTTTCAATTCAGGGAAAGGCCAACTTTTTACAATTACTGGGGGCTCGGAAGGATTTTCATAACCTTCTGCTACTAAAGAATTCTCTTCCTCATTAGCATAAACTACAACCTGCCTTCCCCTTTCCACATCAGGCTCTTGAGCAATCAGAGAAAGGCCTGCAGGGATAAACGGCATCCCTGTTTTTTTAATCATTGCTTCTTCTTCGGGACCGAACTCCAATCCACCTTCATAAGCTGGCCATTCTGCAACACCCATTGAAGAAAACATCCAGTTCAAAAAGTCCTCGGGAGTTCCCTCCGGGTAGGCTGCCAAAAAACTTGAACGTTTTATTTGACGTTCCGCAGACATATACCTTACAACTGCAATTCCTTTTCTAAGCTCAACATTATCTTTAGGACCATAATCGACGTAAAAGAGAGGCAATACCAGAATAAAACCTATTGCTATCCAAACATATAGTTTATTGGTTTGCTCCAATCCCATTTTCCGCACCTCTCAAATATTATTTTTCAAAGTCCTCTTTATTAAGTCCGTAAATAAAATAGTATTCGTCTATCCGTTTTCTAGAACGCTCTTGCCAGTAAGTTCTTCCTTCAGCCTCAAAATATTTCTCAGCCTTCAACATATGCGTAATTGCCTTGCCAATTTTGCTCTTTACCTCATAAACCAGAGCAAGGTAGAAATGGGTGTTTGGGTTTTTCTTATTATAAAGAAGAGATTTCTTAAACTCTTTAATGGCCTTCTCATTACTTCCATTTAAATGGAAAAGCGCACCACGCTCAAAATGCTCTAAGGCCTGTTTTTCTTGAGCATCAACATCAGAAAAGAGACCCAGCCCTGCCAAAAGGATGACTGCATAAACTTTTTGCACTTGTTTTCACCTTCTTCCCTAAACGAGACTTTGATGGAAAACCCATTTATTTATTTTAACAAATTTTTTACAGTACTATAATAAGAACCTAGAATTTTTAATTTAAAATATATACTTAATGAAAAATGACCTTAAAGATTTGCCAGTAACATTGCTGTCTGGATTTCTTGGTTCAGGGAAAACCACACTTCTCAATTACATCCTGAAGCAAGATCACGGTAAGCGAATCGCTGTAATCGAAAATGAATTTGGAGAAATAGGCATTGATTCAGAATTGGTTATTGGAGCCGACGAAGATATATTTGAAATGAACAATGGTTGCATTTGTTGTTCCGTCCGAGGCGATTTTATCGAAACTTTAAATCGCTTATTAGAAAGGCAACAAACGTTCGACCATATAATCATTGAAAGCACAGGATTGGCCAGTTCTGGTCCCCTCGCTCAGGCATTTCTAGTTGAAGATGAATTATCTCATTCTTTAGTTTTAGACGGAATCATTACGCTCGTAGATTCTAAGCATATCTGGAGCAACCTCAATGAAACAGAGGTTACCTGCGAGCAAATAGCATTTTCAAATGTTATTTTGCTTAACAAAACCGATTTGGTGTCCAATAATGAACTGATTGATCTTGAAAAAAAAGTGCGGCAAATTAATCCGACAGCAAAAATTTTTCGCACCTCCCATGCAGAAATTGATTTAGATCAAATACTCGGTATCGGAGGATTTGACCTTAATAATGTTCTCGAGGAAGATTCGTTTCCTTCTCACCAACATGAATCCGGAGAAGGTATTTCTTCGGTATCTCTGACCTTCCCGGATTTTGTCGACCCAGATCGATTGAATCACTGGTTGCAAATGCTTTTTTTAATCGAAGGAATGAATGTTTTTCGTGGCAAAGGAATCCTTAATGTCGAAAACTCTACAAACCGCTACATATTTCAATCGGTTTACATGATGTTTGAAGGGCGTTTTGACAAACCCTGGGGCGAAGAAACACCTGAAAATAAAATGGTCTTTATCGGACAAAACCTGGATGCACAAAGACTTGAAAAAAGTTTAAAAAGTTCTGTAACCTGATAAGGGCAAATAAACTTTTTCCCACTTGATATCTTATGGCTGAAGATTCCAGATCCAGAGAAGACGACTCCCATGACGTTGAATTAAGCGAAGAGGAGCTCAAAGAAGTTCAGCGTCTCAAGGCAAAGGCTGAGGCTGAAAAGAAAAAGGTGTTGGACTCTAAAGACAATCTTTATGGGGCCGTTTTAGCTGATCTCGATTTGGCTGGGTTGGATCTTCAAAACGCCAATATGGCAAAAGCAAATCTTAGCAATTCAAACCTGAGCCAAACCAACTTGAGCAACGCCAACTTGATCGAAGTCGATTTGACAGGTGCAGACTTATCAAATGCAGATCTTCATGACGCCTATTCCCCAGATGCTGAATGGGTGGGAGTCAACCTTACTGGTGCAGATTTGAGGTGGGTGGATTTTAGTTGGTCTACACTCAGTGAAGCAAATTTTACAGATGCCAATCTTTTGGAAGTGGACTTTTCTGAATCCACTCTTGTTGCAACCAACTTCACAAAAGCAAATCTCACTGGAGTAAACTTCGAAAATGCCAATATAATGGATGCCAGGCTCAATGGCTCAGACCTATCAGAAACATTGAACCTGAGCCCCGAACAGGTCGAATCTGCCGAGCTGGATCGAGCCACACAAATGCCCCCATATCTTGAAATCAATTGGAAGGGCAAGGGAGATTACGAAGTCACCAAAAAGATTGAGAAAAAATCAAAACGTAAAAAAGCAAAGAAAAAGTCCTAAAACAGAAAAGGTCTTCAGGTAGAATTAGCTTCAAAACGAATCACTTCATCATCGCCGGCTTCGTAACTAATTTCGATTGGCCGGCAACAAATTTCGCAATCTTCAATATAATTTTGAGCCGAGACAGACAAATCAACTAACATGGAAATTCTTTGCGCACAATGTGGGCAATTAAAAAATTGTTCATGCTGATCCAAGTCTTCTCTCCTCTTTTAACCAGGACCCCATCTTCATGCCTCACAATCTAAATATCGTTTTGGTGGAACCAGAGATCCCAATGAATACGGGAACCATTGGCAGGCTCTGTTTGGCTACTGGAACCACCCTGCATCTTATAGAGCCTATGGGTTTTGAGATAAATGATTCGAAATTAAAACGAGCAGGACTGGATTATTGGAAATTCGTAAGGGTAAAAATTTATCCGGACCTGGATTGTTTTTTCCAAAAAATTCTACCCGATGCGCCAAAAATATTTTTCTCAACCAAAGGAAAACGTGATTTTTTCGAACACCCTTTCCAAAAAGACTCCTATATGTTTTTCGGAAGCGAAACTAGGGGCCTTCCCAAAAGCCTGCTTCAATCCTATCAAGATATTACCTATCGAATTCCGCAATACGATGATCGAGTTCGTTCAATCAATATTGCCAACGCCGTAGGCATTGCTGTTTACGAAGCTATTCGCCAGTTGGGTTACAAATAAATTTTCAAATTAGTCGGAAGCCAATTTTTCATCCGCAATATCTTCAGGTTTGAATCCAAATTGTTTATAGAATTCTTTTAGCAGTCTTCGAGATTCCATTTTATTAACCGAATCATTCTTTTCTCCGAATAGGTTGCCCGCTTTAAGAATATGCACGATTGCTTTTTCCCCCTGATTCAAACTGCCGTAAAGTACCCCCAGGTTAAAATGAGCTTCCGCTGAGTTGGAATGAATTTTTATTGTTTCTTCAAACTCATGCACTGCATCGCGGATTTTTCCTGCCTTGTCATAAGCGGTGCCAAGATTAAAATGTGCTGCTGGATCATCAGGTCGCAAACTCAATTCTGCTTTTCTTTGCTTTATTTCCTTATTTTCAAAAAAGCCCATTTTTATTGACCAAAATCGCCTAGCTCATCCTCTTCGAATAACTCCATAAGAGATTCTCTGGAGTTGCTTTGGGTTTGTTCCTGATCGGTTCGATCAATGTAATTATTGACCAGTTTTAATTGTCCTTGCGAGATATTACATAGGATCAACCTTTCCATAACGGCTTCCTTACCAAGATAATCCAAAACCCTGCCAATGGAGTTGCGCAAAAAAGGAGTTAGAATTGATTCCACTCCCTGAAAATCGACTTCAACGGATCTTCCCTCTTTAAGTTCAGGATAGATTTGGTTATAAAATTCCTGCCCATCATCTATTGAGGAGCAGTTGATGCCAATGGTGTTTGCCAAATTGATTTTCATAATGTAACTGTGTCGAAGGTTGCGTAAGTTTTACCAATAATACCCTGCCCCGAGCACAAAACCCTTCATTTATTCAAATTTTGAAGCCATTTTCTTTAGGATCAATGCAGGAATAGGGTTTTTGACATTTAATTCCACTTAAATCGTCCGATAAGTTGTTATAATTTTAATATAACTAAACCATCTCCAAATGCCAAATTTTGCGCAACTATTGAAACTATACCCTACCATTCTTCGGTCTCCCCTAATCCGAAGGGTTTTTCTAATGGGGTGGCTCGTTTCCCACGTTTTCATTCTCACTTCCAGTATCGCAGCACAAGAGACCAACTCTTTCCAATTCAATTCAGTTAATCGGGATGAAATCCTACGTGATCAGCAAATCCTCCGGGAACAGATGCAATTACAACAAGAGATTCTTCGTGAGGAGATGGAAAGAATCCGCATCGAAACACAAAAAATAATGAAGGATATTTCCCTGGCAATGAAAGAAGAAGCCGTCAAGCTAAAGGAGGAACTGGTAAAACTCCAAGAAGAGACAGCCAAGATTAACGAAGAAATAGTCGATAGTCTTAATGAAGCAAAAAAAGATTTCTCCGAAGGTCGCGACGACATGCGTAAGGAACTAGAAAATATGCGCAAAGAAGCCAAGAGCTTAACAAATGAAATTGCAGTCGTCCTTGAAGATCAGAGTAAAATTTGGAAAGAAGAAACCGGGAGCCTTCAAGATTCTTTATTGGAAGCCAAAGCGGAACTTGCCGCAGTACAGGCTGACTCTGACGGAATTCTCGAATCAAGCCGATCAGCCTACAGGGATTTTCAGGCAGACAAAATAGTCACCATGAATGACTCTAAAGACAAATCCAGTGAAGCCATGGCTCAGGCCGAAGGCACCCTGCAAAGAAGTACCCGCGATTACAAAAAGGCTTCTGAAAGGACAGCCACTGATATTTTGGCCCAGATGAAAAGTGCTAAAGATTCCCTTAGAAGACGGCAGGTCATTTCAAAACAAGAAGCTGTCAATGCCAATAGAGAAGTCCTCGCATCTGTACAAAAAAATAAGATCCGTCGCAATGCTGAATTGCGAACCAGCAAACTACAAACTAGTGCAAATCTAAAAAAAGCTAAACAGTTTGGTAAATCCAGTCAGGCAGACACAAAACGGGCAAGCCTTCGAAAAGCCAATAATCAAGCTTCTCAAAAGAGCCGTGCTGGGAAAACGGGCGAATTCGGACAAGAGGAACAAACGGGTGGTTTTGGTGATGGCGTTCTGGATGCCAAGGGCGACCTGGAATCTTTCGAGGATGAATCAGTTGCAAATCGCCCTCGAGCAGCTAGTGATATAGAGAAAGGAAAAGAGAAAGAGGAAGGCGCAGGGACTGGCGGTTTAACATTAGAGGAACAAAAACAAAAGCTTTTTGAATTCGGCAACCGAATCAAAATATTGAAGAAACAAATTGAAGCAAAAAGTGGCAATGCCTCCCCCGAACTCATTGAATTGGGCAATGAATATCTGGCAGCCCAGCGATTTATTGACTCCCGCGAGGACCTTGAAAAACTTGCGTTGCTACAATTTGCCAATCAAGAAGCCCTGCCTTTGGGCAGCTATGAACAAGCAGCTTGGGCATTCAAAATAGCGCTGAGTTTCAATACGAATAAAGGGGAAACGCATTTAACAATTGGTAAAATTTATGATGAGATAAATGACGGAAAAAACGCTATTATGTATGCCAGATTAGCCCATTTAGTATTTAGGCAAAAGAAAAACCCAGCTAAAACAAAGGAAGCTCAGAGTTTCATTGAGTCTTTAACAAAAAAATATGAAGACAAGGCTTCCTGAATAAGGTTAAATAAACAAATAGGTTACAGTTTTCCAGCCTTAAAGCTAAACACTCAAGTTAAAGAGGTGGTTCTTGGAAAAAAACCCAATTGAAGAATTTATTGAGCGCTTACCATTTTTCAGCGAATTTTCAGAATCCGAAAGAATAAAACTGGTCAATACTTCTGGAATTTTTGAAAAATTCAAAACGAATGAAGCAATTATATCTGAAGGCGATATGGATGCCTCAGTTTTTGTCATCCTCACTGGGACAATAACAATCAAAAAAAAACCCAAGCTCAATGTTAAAGAAAATCACATCTCGTTACATGATCCTGAAGAAATCACCATCGCAGAATTGAAGGCAGGCTCGATTTTTGGTGAAATCTCATTGATCAGCAAGCAGCCAAGAAACACAAGCGCAATCGCTTCTTCCGAGCAAGTTGTGGTCATGAAGATTACCAATGAAATAATAGAAAAATTTAATCTAGCCATCCAAAAGAAATTTCAATCTCAATTGGTACATATCCTGGTTCAACGGCTTGATGACATGAATGAAAAATATATCAAACTAAAAGCCAGCACCTCGAAAGCTTAAATGATAAAATCACCCCTTCACACTGACCATTCCTCCAAAATTGTTTTATGAAACCTTATCCTGAACTTAATCCTAAATTTTTTCTTTTCGATTTGTGAAACAAGAATCCGCCCCCTTTACTTATTCTAAACCTACTTCCACCAAGGCAATACTTGTAGGAGTTAAATTACCTGGAGACATTTCGTCTGCTGGAATTTCATTAGAAGAATTAACAGGCCTTGCCGTGACCGCTGAATATGATCCGGTGGCAGAATTGACTCAACGATTGAATGAAATAAACCCCAAAACATTTTTAGGAAGCGGAAAAGTAGAAGAGCTAAAACAAGCTGTTCTTCATCATTCCCCCGAAGTCGTCGTCTTTGATGAAGAATTATCGCCTCGGCAGAATCGTGAATTGGAAAAAATATTAAAATGCCGTGTTATTGACCGCCCCTGGCTGATTCTTGAAATATTCAGCCACCATGCCCGCACACGGGAAGCTAAAACGCAGGTAGAACTAGCCCGATTGAAATACGCGCTTCCAAGGCTTACCAAAATGTGGGGTCATCTTTCAAGGCAAAGAGGCGGTATCGGAATGAAGGATGTTGGTGAAACCCAAATCCAGCTGGATCAAAGAATGATTCGAAATGAAATTCATAAGCTTGAAAAAAAGCTCAAGCAAATTGACCGCGAAAAAAAGACTCAAAGAAAAAGTCGCCAGGGCACTTTTAAAGTTGCCCTGGTAGGTTACACGAATGTCGGAAAGTCCAGCTTAATGAATAAACTCACAGGTGCAGACACATTAGTCGAAAACAAGTTGTTCGCGACTCTTGATCCCACCGTTAGAAAAATTAAAAAGAATTTTCCTTATCCCGTTTTACTCTCAGACACCGTAGGCTTGATAAACAAATTGCCGCATGATTTGGTCGCATCATTTAAAAGTACTTTAGATGAAGTCAGGGATGCAAACCTGCTGATCCATGTCGTAGATATCAGCCATCCTGAATACATAAATCAATTGCAAACTACAGATGACCTTTTGGTTCAAATGGAAATGGATGAAATCGAAGTTATTCTTGTATTCAATAAAATTGATTCGATAGAGGATATCGAAAAATTAGAAAAGGCCCACGAAAAATTCCCTTCCGCAATTTGTATTTCATGCAAGAAAGACGAAGGAATTGATGCTCTAAGACAGAAAATAATTTCACAATACGAGAAAAAATTGTCACCTTTTCAATTGGAACTGGAACATTCTCAAGCTGGCTTGATCTCTCAAATCAGAAAGTTTGCTTTGATCGTTAAGGAAGATTACAAAGAAGACCGAATCTGCCTCAGTCTCCGGTTACCCCCCGGAGGCAAAGCAAAATTAAAATTCATATTGTCTCCGCAAGAAATCTCCGCAAATGGCTAGTTTTATTTTTTTATTAATTCCAGGGCAATATACAAACCCTTTTCAGTGACGGTATATTTCCCTTCAACCTTGTCTTTCTTTTTCAGATCTTCGAGAGTTTTCAATCCATCCGGCTGGGTTTTTTCGTTCACAATAACGGTGAAGCGTTTTTTTGTTTTCGGGTCTTTAATCCCCACCTTATTTTTATCTGGCAATACTTTTTTCACCATTCCTGAAAAAGGTACTTCATCTCCTGCCGTACCAACCGCGACAGACAGAAAACAATACAAAAGAATCGTTGCCACGGAAAAACTTAATCGAGATATTCTAGCCATTTTATTCTCCTGTTCGAAATAACCTTTTTAGTAAGATGGCATTATAGAATGATAAGATTCGCAAGATTCGCTGCAAGTTTCTTTTTCCCATGCGGACCTTTGAAAAACACCTCCAGTTTCAGGTTTTCCTCCTCTCCAGATCTGTTGATCACAATTCCCGATCCAAATTTGGGATGCAAAACTTTCGTTCCAATGGAAAAACTCACTTTAGATTCTGTTTCGACCGCAAAGGAGGAATCCGTGCTTCCTGAAAACTGCATAGATGTTCCCGTTTGATATTCCTGAAAACCTGACTCTCGAACCATTACCTCGTCTGGAATGGATTGTAAAAATTCCGAGGGAGGGTAGTTGAAGGTATTGCCGTATATCCTTCGACGTCTTGCATGAGAAACAAATAATCTTTTCTTTGCGCGGGTAAACCCAACATAGCATAGTCTTCTTTCTTCTTCATATTCGGCAGAATCAGACATGGAACTCGCGTGCGGTAATAAACCATTCTCCATCCCGACTACGAACACAGCTGAAAACTCCAAACCTTTGCAAGTATGCAAAGTCATGAGGGGAAGTATACCTCGCGTGTCGTCAAGATTATCAAGATCAGCAACCAAAGCAGTGGAATCTAAGAATTCGCGTAAGGAACCATTTTCATTTTCTACCAACTGCTCAACCGCTGAATACAACTCGTTCAGGTTTTCCATTCTGCCTTTACTTTCACGCGTGTCTTCATTTTTTAGCATCGTTGCATATCCAGACCGGTCAATTACCTCTGCCAACAATTCCAAAGGATTTGATTGTCTAAAAACAGAATCCAAATGATCCAGGATGCTAATAAAATTTTCAATTTTTCTCGTAGCGGCTGCCCCTATCACCTTCCCCTGCCCTGCCTGACGAAGGCCTTCTAATAAAGTAAAATTCTTTTCCCTGCAATAGGCCTCTATTTTTTCCAAAGATGTTTTACCTATTCCTCTTGCCGGAACATTGACGATACGCTTCAAAGAAACCGAGTCATCAGGGTTTATAAGCACCCGCATATAGGCGAGCACATCTTTTATCTCCTTTCTCTCATAGAAACGCAGTCCTCCAATTACCTGATACGGTATTTCCGCCCTTCGTAGCACATCTTCCATTACCCGGGATTGGGCATTCGTTCTATATAAAATTGCAATTTCGTTAAATGAGTACCCTTCTTCCTGACATAAATTTTGAATTCGATCGCAAACAAATGCGGCTTCACTTGTTTCATCTTCTGCCTTATGGCAAACAATCGGATCGCCCTTTGCGTTCTGAGTCCACAATGTCTTTTCATTGCGGTTCAGGTTTTCACGAACCACACTTCCCGCCGCATTCAATATATTTTGCGTCGACCTGTAGTTCTCTTCTAACTTGATGACTGTTGTGCCCGGATAATCTTTTTCAAATTTAAGAATATTTTCAATATTCGCACCTCTCCACCTGTATATACTTTGGTCGTCATCTCCTACCACACAAACATTTTTAACGTCCCTTGAAAGTAAACGCACCAACTCATATTGAACTGCATTCGTATCCTGAAACTCATCAACTAAAATATATTGGAACTTCCTATCGTAATGCTCCCGCAATGAAGAAACCTGCTGAAACAATTTGGCCGTGAAAGCCAATAAATCATCGAAATCCAACCCATTGTTTGACTTCAAAGCCGCCTGATAAACCGGATAGAGTTCAGCCGCTTTCATCTGGTTTCCGTATGACATGCTATCCAAGTCCAGTTGTTCTGGAAGAACAAAATCATTCTTAAATCCGCTGATGTGATTTAAAAGAGATTTGGCCGGGAATGCATCGGTGTTGATTTGAGCTGCTTTCATACACTGTTTCACCAGAGTCAACTGATCTTGGGCATCATAAACCGCGAAGTCATTGGAAAAACCCAACTCCGTTATATGTTTTCTCAGCATCCTTAAGCAGAAGGAATGGAAGGTGCTAACCCAGGGAGAGCCTTCCCCTTGGCCCAGCATACTGCGAATGCGTTCTTTCATTTCACCCGCCGCCTTATTGGTGAAGGTGATGGCTAAAACGCCCTCAGGATCAACTCCTCGTTCACGGATCAAATGTGCAATTCGGTAAGTGATAACACGCGTTTTCCCCGATCCAGCCCCGGCCACTACCATTGAGGGGCCCTCGCCATGGCAAACGGCTTGATGTTGCTGAGGATTTAACGATTCCAGATTCATAATTTACCAGGAAGGAACATTGGGGAAGCTTGGCTTACTTAATATTAAATCATTGCTTCCCATGCTATTGAAGCTAAAGCTTCAACATATGTCGGGGAAAAATTTAAAGATTCTGTTCTATAAAGTTTAAGTTTCCTATCTTCCGCATATTTTTTAAATTCTATATCGATGTCAAAAAGAATTTCCACATGATCACAAACGAAACCCACCGGAACAATCAATACCGATTTAGAACCTATCCGGGAAATCTTGTCTAATACTGATTCAACCGTTGGCCCCAACCAGGGAACAGGTATCATGCCTTGACTTTGGTAAGCCTGGTACCAGTGATTAGGTTTTACACGGTCCACCAACAGCTGCACCGTTTTATTGAACTCTTCATCGTAAGGATCGCCAAATTCCAATGACTCCGAAGGAATACTGTGGGCTGTGAATATGGTATAAATGGATTCGGGCTTTTCGGAGTCTAGTTTTTTCAGAGCGTCTTGATACTTCTCAGCAAATACATCGATCAATAGAGGATGGTTGGCCCAAGTACCTATAAAATGAAGATCTATATTTTCACCACCGCAACTTTTTAGACCCTCCTTAAGAGCATTGAAGTAAAGCTTGGTGCTCCAAGAGCTAAATTGAGGAGCAAGACAGAGAGCAATTACTTTTTCAATACCATCCTCCTTCATCCGCTTAACTTCATCGCGAATATAAGGACTCCAGTTTCGCATCCCTACATAAACTTTAAATTGCGGCCCCTGCTGATTGAGGAATTTTTCTAACCGATCGGCTAGTTCGGCGGTTATTTCCCTTAAAGGGGAACTGCCGCCAATCTGCTCATATCTGTCACGGATGATCTGAATCGTTTCAGGGGTCGATTCTGTACCACCACGGATTTTTTTTAAATACTCAGGGATATCATCGGTTGATTCCGGCGCTCCGTGCGCCATAAGAAATATACCGGTTCGAGGTGCAGAATTATTCATACTTAAATTCGTGAACCATCTCGGCCACGGCTTTGACATGATCCACCGGGGTATGCTGTAAGATGCCGTGACCTAAATTAAAAATATAGCCGTTTGGTCCAGCGCGGCGAAGAATATCATGAACCCTTTCACGAATTACCGGGAGAGGTGCAAAAAGCGTAACCGGGTCGAGGTTGCCTTGCACAGCTTGATTGGCGCCCAGGATTTTACGTGCCTCATCAATTTCAATACGCCAGTCAAAACTGACTACATCGCCACCGGCTTGTTGCACCAGGCCGAGCATTGTGGAGGTACCCGTACTAAAATTAATAATGGGAACTCCAAAATCTTTAAGGCCATCAAAAACCCTTTTTAAATGCGGCAAGATATATTTTTGATAATCATGGGGACTGAGACAGCCTACCCAGCTGTCAAATATTTGAAGAGCTTGTGCCCCTGCATTCACCTGCATTTTGAGATAGTCCACAAGCATCGTACATACCTTATCCATCAAAAGGTTCCAGACCTCGGTGGATTCATACATCATCAATTTAGTAGTAGTAAAATCGCGCGACTTGCCACCTTCAATCATATAACTGCATAAAGTGAAAGGGGCACCTGCAAACCCGATGAGAGGAATTTTCCCGTCAATTTCCTTACGCACAAGCTTGATGGCATCCCCTACAAACTCAAGCTGCTCCTCCGCATTGACTGGCAAAAGGTTTTCAACCGCTTTTTTATCTCTAACAGGTCGAGGTATTACAGGCCCGTCACCCGCAGAAAATTCCAAACCTGTACCCATGGGTTCGAGTGGAAGAAGAATATCAGCAAAAATAATTGCTGCATCAATATCCAGAACACTCAGTGGCTGCATGGTAACCTCGCAAGCCAACTCAGGTGTTTTACACATTTCCAGAAAGGTATACTTTTCTTTCAGGTCACGATAAACTTTCATATATCGGCCAGCCTGACGCATAAACCAAACCGGTGTTTTGTCTACCGGCTCACCCCGGCAAGCTTTTAAAAATCGAAATTCATTTGAATCGCTCATAGACCTCTAATAAGAAAGGGATTAAAATTTACTGATTATAGGACGGGACTCCGACATGTTCAACGGTTTGTTTTGTTGCTTCGGTAGAAATTAATACCCTCATAAAACCCCTGGAAATCGATCTCGAACTGCTTCAATTTCTCTTAAAACCATTGGCTCCACTTCTTCGGCAAGCTTTTCATCCAGAAGGGACACACTTTCCGACAACAAAAGCTCTCCCAATGCCCAAACAATATGCGCCCGAATGAGAGGCTCTTTATCATTCAGAGCTTTTATCAGAAATGGAACCGCCTTCGGATTTTTAGAGTTCCCCAAGGCTATGGCAACGTTCCTCAATAGTCCCCGGCGCTTAATTCTTTTAATCGGACTCCCTTTAAACCTTTTTCGAAATTCCTCATCATTCAATTGGATCAGGTCGATCAGCAATAAATTGCTGTCCACAGATTTAAAAGAGGGCTCATCGGTCTTGACCGCATAAGAATTCCAGGGGCAAACAATCTGACAATCGTCGCATCCGTAAATTCTGTTTCCTATAGCTTTTCGAAACTCGATGGGAATGACGCCTTTTAATTCAATATTAAGGTAAGAAATGCACTTTTTTGAATCCAACACGTATGGTGCAACGATAGCATCGGTGGGACATATGTCGATACAACTCCGGCAGGTACCACAATGATTCTCTGATACCTCCGATTCAGGCAACGCAACATCTACTAAAATTTCCGATAAAAAGTACCACGAACCGATCCCCTGACTGAGCAAGTTGGTGTGCTTCCCAATCCAACCCAGGCCCGCCCGTTCAGCCAGGGGCTTTTCGAGAATGGGACCTGTGTCGACATAAATTTTAGTATTACAGCCTTCAAACTCTTTCTGAATAAATTTTTCCAGCTCTTTTAAACGAGGAGTGATAATATCGTGATAGTCCTCATTCAAAGCATATAAAGAAACATCTCCCCTTTCAGGGAAATCCAGGAAATCCATTCCTTTATCTGCTGTGAAATAATTTGTCCTCAGGCAAACAATGCTTTTGATGCCTTCCAACACAAGGTTTAGATCACGGCGTTTTTCCTCTCCGCGAGCCATATAGGACATTTCACCTGCGTAATCCATTTCCAACCACTGGCTGAATTTAGCGCCCGCCTCTCCTATTTCCGGACTGGCAACCCCAAACCCATCAAAACCAAGGGCGTATGCCTGCTCTTCAATATTTTTAATTTTACTAGTTTCTTTCAAGGTAATATCTTTATCTTCCAAGCAAAATAGCTATGTCTTATATGCACATTGCCTCCCACGTGTTATATATCCCCTCCATAAACTTCATGCCCCGCAGGGGTGCTAGTGGGCGGCTATTGGTTGAAGGTATCTCGTTATTTTGGTACTCTCGTTCTTCGTTTAAGATAAAAATTTACAACTCCAAATGGGAAATAAAAAGTGAATAAAACGGGCTACATCTCAGATCCCTTTTATTTGAAACACGAGAACGAACCTCACCCGGAAAATCCGGGACGCTTAACCGCCATTCAAAGTAAAATTGAATCTTCAAAATTGTACAACAACCTTACCTTAATTCAACCCCGCAAAGCCACTGTAGAAGATATCGCCAGGGTTCATGATAGAGGATATATAGAGAGCGTCGAGCAGAACTGTAAAAATGGGATTCGTAATCTGGATGCAGATACTGTCATTTCTCCTGACTCTTACGAAGCCGCATTGTTAAGCGCAGGTGCCGGATTGGAAGCTCTGGACAAAATTTTAGAGGGCACGATTAATAAAGCATTTTGCGCCGTGCGCCCCCCCGGTCATCATGCCGAACAAAATCGGGCGATGGGGTTTTGCCTTTTCAATAATGTTGGTGTGATAGCCCGCTATGCTCAGGAAGTTAAGCAGCTCGATAAAGTTTTAATCTTTGATTGGGACGTACATCATGGAAATGGGACACAACATTCTTTTTACAAAAATTCCTCAATCTTTTACAGCAGCACTCACCAATACCCTTTTTATCCAGGAACGGGTAGTAATGATGAAACAGGTTCCGGAGATGGCCTGGGCTCGAATTTGAACATACCCATGCAGGCATTTTCTGGAGATTCCGATTACCTCAATGCAATAGAACAGAAATTGGTTCCGGCGATTCAAAATTTTAACCCCGACCTGATTATTATCTCCGCAGGATTCGATGCCCACGAAAACGATCCACTTGCCCAAATTGAGCTGAGCACAGAATGCTATGGACAGATGACACAACAACTTTGTGATGTTGCCAATGAGGTTTGTGATGGAAGAATACTTTCCATGCTGGAAGGCGGATATGATTATTCCGCTTTAGGTGATTCGGTTCAACTACATGTTGAAACCATGCAAAACCATCAGGCAGGGTAATATATTGAAAACACACCGTATAAATTCTATTCTTTGCATAAATAATAATAGAAAAAAAGAGTTCCGATTAAATATTGTTTTAGATATTATAGGAAGGCTGTTTTTAAATTCTTTTCAAGGAAGATAATAGAAGGATAATTATGACTCCCCCATCCGATCCAGACAATAAGCTCAGCATCATTTCAGAATTTTGGGATTTTTTGAAAACAAGAAAAAAGTGGTGGCTGGGCCCCATTGTTCTAATCATGCTGCTAATGGGCTTGTTAATTGTGCTCACCGAGGGCAGTGCGGTAGCCCCTTTCATTTACACACTTTTTTAAATATAGACCTTGCTAAAACTATCTATTGTCATTCCCATTTACAACGAGCGGGAAACCCTGGAGACTTTAATAGCCAAAGTCAACGCGGTAGATTACGAAAAAGAAATAATTTTGATTGACGATTTTTCGACAGATGGTACGCGCGAAATTCTGAAAAATTATGAAAACAGAGAAAACTTTCAGGTTCATTACCACAACCGTAATCAAGGAAAAGGTGCAGCATTAAGAACAGGGTTTTCCAACGTAACCGGGGATATCATTATCATTCAAGATGCGGATCTGGAATACAATCCTGCTGATTACGGAACATTGATCGAGCCAATATTAGATGGCCGCGCTGACGTAGTATACGGCTCCCGGTTTCTGGGAGGCCCTCATCGGGTTTTATTTTTCTGGCATTCCGTGGGAAATATGGTGCTGACCACTTTTTCCAACATGCTAACCAATGTGAACCTCACAGATATGGAAACCGGTTATAAAGTTTTCACCAAAAAAGTTAACGACACCCTTACCTTCAAATGCAATCGTTTTGGATTTGAACCTGAATTTACAGCAAAAGTCGCAAAAAATAATTTCAGGATTTATGAAGTCCCAATTTCCTATAATGGCCGCGACTATTCGGAAGGAAAAAAAATAACTTGGAAAGACGGTGTCGCTGCCATCTGGTACATTTTCAAGTTCAGATTTACAAACTGAGTTGCCTTAACTAAGCTTCTCACCACAATGACTACAAACTTCATCCTGAAAACCTACCTCGGTTTCACAGGAGGAGCAAATCTGAACATCCTCTCTTTCTTCGAGAAGTTTTCTTGCTCGCAGAACATCTTCTTTTTTAGACCAAAGACGAACCTTCATTAAATCTGCCACCGGCGCCGGCCCGGCGTGAAAAGAAATATTTTCCAACTGGCAGGGAATATTTTCATTCTCAAGAAATCCCCTGATAATATGGGCCGTTGTTTCATTTAAAATGGTACATACAACAGCTAACTCGGGAAACTCTTCTTCTGCCAACGAAGAAACAAGCCCTACATTGCAATCCCAGCAAGTCGCAATTGTATCTGCGTATACTTTTTCGCATTCTGGACAAATCAACATTCATCAACCCTGGAAAAAACTTGAAACTCTAAACTCTTTTCAATAGTCGGTGTATCGCATCGTGTACATTTTTCACAGTGACATCTTCCAGGCAATAAGGTTTATTGTGTGGAGACGGTTTGCATTCTTTAAAAAAACGTTGCCGACAAGGAGAGCAAGAATAGTTTTGTGTCAAAATTTCGAAATACTCCGAGGACATATATGGGCCTGTAGTATTTGGATTTCCGGGACCAAATATTCCTACAATAGGAGTCCCTACCATCGCGGCAAGATGCATCATCCCACTATCATTGCCAATAAAAATCCGGCTTTTTTTCAAAACTCCCGCTAATACTCTTAAATTCATGGGAGGAGTAACTTTGACCTTACCAGGAGGACAATAATCCTTAATCCTGTTCAACATATTTTCCTCAGATTTTGTACCTAGCAAAACCAGTTTTTTCCCATCTGCTTTAAATATTTTTTGGCACAAAATACCAAAACGTTCCACATGCCAGCTTCTTTCTACCTTTGATGTTCCTGGATGGAGCGTAATAAATTCTTCATCTTCATCAAGTCCAATATTCAATAATGCTTCGCGAACTGACAAATCTCCTTCCTGCTTGACTACAGGGCTAAAAACAGTATCTGGGACATCCATTCTTAGTGGGGAAAATATCTTAAAATAATACTCAACACGGTATTGGCTTTTCTTCAGATGGGTTGTTGTAGTTATCGGGTGTGTCAGCAAAATATCTCTTCCGTCAGTATTATATCCCAGTCTGTATTTCGCCCCTGTTAAGCTTAATAGAAATGCTGAACCAAATGAATTTGGAAAAACAATGCCCACATCGAACTGATATTTTTGAAGGCTACGTGCAAATTTTACACGCCTCCAAAACCCAGATTCTGTACCAGACGGCAAAGAAAGTACTGTGTTAATTGCGGGATGACCTAGAAGCAATTCATCGGAGGGAGGATTTACTACGGCAGTTATTCGCGCCTTTGGATATGCTCGGCGTAAAGATTGTAAAGATGGAAGAGTCAGTATTACATCGCCAATCCAATTTGGCATCCACAAAACAATACTGTGAATATCCTGATTGTATAGGGGTCGGGATTCATCCATTATTTTACCCTTTGCCAGCGCTCTCTAATGAGGCGTGGGGCTGAAGACAATTTCTTTCTCAGCCAAAAATATGCGCATTGATATTACCTAAGTCGAGAAAAATTTTATTTTATTCGGCTAATCTGCGCACCCAGTTTCGATAACTTTTTTTCAATGCTCACATAGCCACGATCGATATGATAAACTCGCGAAATTATGGACTGACCTTTAGCTGCCAAGGCTGCTAACACCAAAGAAGCACTGGCACGCAAGTCGGTCGCCATTAATGGGGCGCCCGAAAGACCCTTCACTCCATTAATGATTGCTGTGTGACCATCCAACGAAATATCAGCGCCCATTCTTTTTAATTCCGCAACATGCATGAACCGGTTTTCAAAAACAGTCTCCACGATAATACTCTGTCCTTGGGCCAAAGTCATCAAAGCCATAAATTGGGCCTGGATATCGGTAGGGAAACCAGGGTAAGGATGGGTTTTTGCATTAACAGATCCTATAGGGCATTTGCCCTGCACTCGGATTTTATTTTCACCGATTTCAATATCAGCATGAGCTTCCTGGAGCTTCAGCGTAATGGGCTCCACATGCTGTGGCATACAATTTTCAATCATCACATCTCCTTGTGTGATTGCCGCTGCAATCATGAATGTACCCGTTTCAATGCGATCAGGAAAAATCGTACAATCGATAGGTTTGAGAGAAGTCGTTCCCTGGATGGTAATTATATCTGTTCCTTGGCCTGAAATATTTGCCCCTGCCAGATTCAAAATATCGGCAAGAAAAACCACTTCGGGTTCTTTCGCAGCATTTTCAAGAAGGGTTTCCCCTTCCGCTAAAACTGCCGCCATGATCAAATTTGCAGTCCCTGTTACCGAAACCGTATCAAAGTAAAATTGTATCCCTTTAAGATGATCGGCCTTGCCATGAACGTAACCCTGTTCCAAGGTAATTGTTGCTCCCATCGCTTCCAATCCTTTTATATGAAGATCGATGGGTCGTGCACCAATGGCGCAGCCTCCGGGAAGAGAGACTCGTGCTTCACCTAACCTTGCCAATAACGGACCCAACACCAGGCAAGAGGCCCGCATGGTAGAAACCAGATCATACGGGGCTTCCGGATTATCTGCTCTGGAAGTATCTAAAATAATTTTTTCGTTGCCGTTACTCTCAACTTCGGCGCCCAAACTTTCCAAAAGTTTGACCATCGTGGCAACGTCACGAACTTTTGGAACCCCCTGAATAATATTTCGTCCCCGAGTCAGTAAAGTAGCAGCAAGAACGGGCAACACCGCATTCTTGGCACCGCTCATTTTCACTGTTCCTTTTAGCGGCGTGCCACCCTCAATAACTATTTTATCCATTGGAGCTTTCCTTTTGTGCTTTGATCACACGGTCATAACCCGAATAGTCCTGAATAACTTCAACATTTTGGTAACACGAAAAATTATCCAATATGGTTGTCACCTCACTTGCTTGAGTATGACCGATTTCGAAAATTAAATATCCGCTATCTTCAAGCCGATCACTCGCCATTGGAATAATATCTCGATAAAAATCCAGCCCCTCCAACCCTCCGTCCAAGGCTTTTACTGGTTCATAATTCTGAACCTCGGGCATAATTTTTTGAATATCTGCTGATGGGATATAGGGAGGATTCGATAAAATCATAGAGTAAACTCCTGGCCAATTTCCTTTTCTTAGATCCGCGCAAATAAATTCGATCCTATCCGCCACGCCATGACGCACTGCATTTTCTTTAGCAATATTCAAAGCCTTAGGGTCCACATCCAAGGCCGAAACTTTACAATCGGGAACCTCTTTAGCCATTACCACAGCCAGGATTCCCGATCCCGTTCCTAAATCCAGAATATTTGAAGGAAACGGTGACAGACAATTCATAGCTGTTTCGATCAATATTTCCGTTTCCGGCCTGGGTGTCAGAACATTTCTATCCACTACAAATTCGAGTGACCAAAATTCCTGATGCCCGACAATCTGAGAAACAGGTTCTCGTTTTCGTCGACGTTCCACATTTATTTTTGCAAGATTTTTTTCGGATTCATTGAGAACCCTTTCGGATTGAGTCCTAAGGTCGGTCCGTGAAAGTTTTAAAGTGTGGGCAAGGATGATCTCTGAATCCAATCGGGGTGAGAGCACACCCGCCTGAGCCAATTGGTTTTGGGACCAATTTAGAAAAGAGTTTATATTCGCATCCATCTTTTTTAGATGTCGCCTTTAAGCGCTTCCGATTGAAAATGTAAGCTTAAGGCATCTATGACTTCGTCAAGAGCCCCTTCCATAATGGCTGTCAACTTATGCAAGGTCAGTCCGATTCGGTGGTCCGTGACCCGCTCTTGCGGAAAATTATATGTGCGAATACGTTCACTGCGATCCCCCGAGCCGACTTGCTGTTTTCTTTCACTTGCCTGCTCATCATGCATTTTCTTTTGTTCTTCATCATACAGTCGAGCCCTTAATACTTTCATGGCCTTTTCGCGATTTTTATGTTGTGATTTTTCATCCTGACATGTAACGATCATTCCAGTTGGCACGTATGTGAGTCGCACCGCAGAATCAGTGGTGTTAACGCTCTGCCCGCCGGGACCCGATGCACGGTACACATCAATTTTAATATCTGAGGGGTTTATCTTTATATCCACATCCTCCACCTCAGGAAGAACTGCCACTGTTACTGCAGAAGTATGAATTCGCCCCTGGCTTTCAGTATCGGGTACCCGTTGAACTCGATGGGTGCCGCCTTCATATTTCAACCGACTATAGACCCCTTTGCCAGAGATATTAAAAATCACCTCTTTGAAACCACCCTTTCCTGTCAGATTAGAACTTAAAATTTCTACCTGCCATTTTTTTTCTTCTGCATATCGGGAATACATTCGGAACAGGTCGTTCGAAAATAAGGCGGCCTCTTCTCCTCCCGTTCCAGCACGAATTTCAACAATTACATTTCGTTCATCACGAGGATCTTTGGGAAGAAGAAGAATTTTTAAATCTTCCTCGGCTTTTTGTTTTTGTGTTTCTACCTGAACCAGATCTTCTTCTGCCATCTCAAGCATCTCTGGATCTTTTTCCTCTTCCAGAATTTTTTTGCTCTCCTCTAATTGCTTGAGATACTTTTGCAAATCCTGAAACCTGTTTACAATCGGTGTCAAATCGGATTGTTCTTTGGCGTACTTCTGGAAATCGGATTGCTGCGCAATGACTTTTGGGTCACTGAGCAAATCATTGAGGTCGTTATAACGTTTTTCAACCGATTTCAACTTATCGAACATGGGAGACGCCTTTATAAACCCCGCATCAAGCGGGAAAAGCCAGGGAAAGGAAAGAAGGAGAAGCTACTGAGGGCTTGCGGATTCCTGAGGTTTTGCTTTAGCGTACTTGCGTTTGAATTTCTCAATTCGGCCCGCCGTATCCAGAAGTTTTTGTTTTCCTGTGAAAAAAGGATGGCATTGCGAACAAATTTCCACATGCAAGTCTTTCAGGGTGGTTCGTGTTTCCACTTCAGCCCCACAAGCACAGCGGACCTTTGTTTCAAAATATTCTGGATGAATGCCTTGTTTCATTGTGTCACCGTCAAGAGTTCATAGTCGCCAAAAACTCGGCGTTTGTTTTAGATTCTTTAATCTTCTGTAGGAGAAGGTCCATCGTATCATGGATGCCCATGGGGAGCAAAACTTTTCTTAATAACCACACGCGTTGCAAGTCTTGTTCTGGTAAAAGAAGCTCCTCTTTTCGAGTGCCAGAGCGGTTGATATCGATGGATGGGAAGGTTCTCTTATCAGCAAGTTTGCGGTCGAGAACGATTTCCATATTACCCGTACCTTTAAATTCTTCGAAAATAACGTCATCCATGCGGCTTCCTGTGTCGACCAACGCAGTGGCTATGATGGTAAGACTTCCACCCTCCTCCAAGTTCCTGGCAGCACCAAAGAATCTCTTTGGACGTTGCAAAGCATTGGAGTCCACACCGCCTGATAATACTTTTCCGCTGGGCGGGACAATGGCGTTGTAAGCCCGGGCCAGACGGGTGATGCTGTCGAGCAAAATAACTACATCGCGCTTGTGTTCCACCAGCCTCTTGGCCTTTTCAATGACCATTTCTGCCACCTGTACATGTCGCTGAGCAGGTTCATCAAAAGTTGAACTGATGACTTCTCCGCGGACTGAGCGTTCCATATCCGTTACCTCTTCAGGTCTTTCGTCAATCAGAAGAACGATCAGAGCAATTTCCGGGAAATTGGTACTGATGCTATTTGCAACCGACTGCAACAACATGGTTTTTCCGGTTCGGGGCGGGGCCACAATCAGTCCACGTTGTCCCTTCCCAATGGGGGTCATCAAGTCCATGACGCGGGCGCTGTAATCTTTCCCGCCCGGGGTTTCCAAACGAATACGTTCCTCAGGGTAGAGAGGAGTTAAATTATCGAATAATATTTTATCCTTCGTCTTGTCCGGGTTCTCAAAGTTGATGGCCTCAACCTTTAACAAGGCAAAATAGCGCTCGCTGTCTTTAGGAGGTCGAATCTGACCGGAAATTGTATCGCCCGTGCGCATGTCGAATTTTCGAATCTGCGAGGGAGAAACATATATGTCATCCGGACCGGGGAGATAATTATAGGTCGGTGCCCTGAGGAAACCGAATCCGTCAGGAAGAATCTCCAATACACCTTGGCCAAACATCAAACCGTCTTTTTCAGTTTTGGCCTCCAATATTCTGAAAATCAGGTCCTGCTTTCTGAGACCACTATGGCCCTGAATTTTCAAATCTTTGGCAATATTAGTAAGCTCGGATATAGTTTTAGACTTTAGTTCTTCGATGTTCATTTGAGTCATGGTTTGTGGCTTCTTTTAGGTGAGAGTAGGACTGGCCTTGTTTCGTATATTGTCGCTAGATTCAGGTAGTGTAATTGATGGTTTATTAAATAATTAACGGCGAAAGCGCGGAAATAATAAGCTTATATGTGATTGGATTTAAAAGGGATTATGTCTGGGAGCTTTCGGAGCTTACTTACTCTAGCCAGTTATCCCCCATTTGTCAACCCCTTTCTCCGCGGCGAACCACAGCAGGTAAATGGTCGATTCCGGTAAAGCTAAAAAGCTTCGTTCAGCCTTTTAGCATAGTCCTTCAGGGTTATCCTTCTTTACCGGTTCCGACCTTCTGAGTCCAGCGTCACGCTGGAGGGTTGACTCCTTAAATTTTGGTAGGCAAAATAGCTTCCTGTTTTAGTTTTTCCCATCCTTTATTCCCTGAACCAGTAAGGAATGTTTCATGTCAAATACAAAAAGCAAAAGAGATGACACCCACCAATGCGAAAAATGCCTTCCAGCTTATTGCTGTAATTATTTCGCCTTTGGAATAGATGAGCCTGAAGATCGCCGTGATTATGAAAGCCTGCTATGGAAAATCGCCCACGAAAACACTTCGATTTATATTTATAGACAAGACTGGTTCATCATGATTCATAATCGATGCAATTTTTTAATGCCCGATAACAAATGCGCCATCTATGACCACCGGCCCTATATGTGCCGCGAGCACAGCACCGAGTCCTGCGAATACACGGGTGACGATTACGGTTTTACAGAACACTTCAAAAGCTATGATGATTTATTGATCTATATTAAGGAAAATACCAATTTCAGGTTCAAGCATGGACCAACAGGGGTGGGGCCGAACTGCCTTTAGCAGCCAGAGTTAAGGAAGCTATTATTTTTTATCTTCCTTTTTCTTGGCGGCGGGTTTTTTAGGCTCGGCTTTCTTTTTGGTATCTTTTTTAGTATCTTCTGTCTTCTCTTTTTTAGTTTCTTTTTTTACTGCCGCTTTTTTCTCTGTTGCCTTTGGTTTGGTTTCTTTTTTCGCTGCAGTTTTTTTAGGAGTCTCTTTTTTTGCCGCCTCTTTACTTTTTTGTGGCGCAGGTGCATCGCCTTCTCGGTCTACAAGTTCAATGAACGCCATCGGTGCATTGTCGCCTCGGCGAGGACCGATCTTAATGATTCGGGTATAACCGCCGGGTCGATTAGCATAACGTTCTGCCAGAGACCCAAAAACTTTTTGCACAGCTTCTTTTTGCGGTGCCAGTTTGAAAGCCTGTCGTCTCGCGTGAAGAGTCCCTTTCTTACCTAGAGTAATTGTTTTCTCCACTTTTCCACGCAGCTCTTTTGCTTTAGCCAGAGTAGTACTGATCCGTTCTCTTTGAATCAATGCTCCGACCAGATTGCGAAAAAGCGCTTTCCGGTGGGCGGACGTTCTTCCAAATTTTCTACCTGCTTTCAAATGCCGCATTGCTGGTTATGCTCCTTAAAAAATGCTTATTGTTCAGGCTGTTCCGTTTCAATTTCTTTTTTCTTCTGCGCCTGGCTGATTTGCTTTAAATCTTCTTCTTCTACTTTCATTCCCAGGTGCAGACCCATCTCTTCGAGAATTTCTTTAATTTCGTTGAGCGATTTTCTGCCAAAGTTTCTCGTTTTGAGCATTTCCCCATCTGTTTTCGTAACCAATTCTGCAATGGTCTGAATGTTAGCATTCTTCAAACAATTGTAGGAGCGAACAGAAAGCTCAAGCTCTTCTACGCATTTAGCCATATTGCCAAGCATCTTCTGCTTTTTCTCATCCACCTGAGGCATCACCGGTTCCGGTTCTTCATCAAAGTTGATGAAAATTTGCATATGGTCTTTAACAATTTTTGCTGCGTGGGCCACTGCATCTTCAGGTGTGATTCCTCCATTCGTCCACAATTCCATAACCAGAGAATCGTAGTCACTGGAATGCCCCACCCGGGTGTTTTCTACATGATAGGAAATCTTTTCAATGGGAGAAAAACTGGAATCAATCGGAATCATTTGAACAGATTCATTTTCGATTACATGTTTGTCAGCCGGCACATACCCACGGCCTTTTCTGACAATCATTTCCACCTCTACTTTTGCGCTTTGGTCAATGGTCAAGATTACGTGGTCCGGATTTAGAATTTCAACATCCGGATCGGCAACAATATCTTTTGCACAAACAGTTCCTGCTTCCGAAGCCTTAATATAAATACGCTTTGAATCGGCCTCACCGGTCAATCTCAAGTTTAGCTGTTTGATATTGAGAATGATCTCTGTAACATCTTCAACCACACCGGGGATGGAGGAGAACTCATGGAAAATTCCCTCAAACTTTACCGCAACAGCTGCAGCCCCTTCTATTGAAGACAACAGCATTCTACGTAAAGAGTTTCCGATGGTGACACCAAATCCGCGTTCAAATGGACCCGCACTTAGCTTGCCATAATATTCGGACCTGTTTTTCTTATCAAATTCTAATCGCTTTGGTTTAACGATTCCCTGGGCTGTGAACATGTAGCCTCCGACCCCAAAATTTCGGGTCTCATCAATTGTTAATTATTTAGTGAATTACTTTTTATCTTGAATAGAGTTCAACGATCAATTGTTCTTCAATCGGCAACTTAACATCATCTCTTGTGGGCATACCTTGAACAATCCCCTGCTTGCTATCCGCGTCAAACGAGAGCCACTCCGGCAGGGTTTTTTCTTTAATATTTACTATAGCTTCATTAACAGGCTTCTTTTTACTTTTGTTCGGATTGGGTGTAATGATATCTCCCTGCTTAAGAATATAAGAAGGGACATCCATTTTTTTTCCATTGACCGTGAAATGTTTATGCCTCACCAATTGGCGAGCCGCATTTCTAGAGGGTGCAAGCCCCATTCGATAAATCACATTATCAAACCTCAGCTCCAGGTTTTGCAGGAGGTTTTCGCCGGTCACACCTTTTTTCTTATCTGCAGCAAAAAAGTAGTTTCGAAATGGTTTTTCCAAAACACCATAAATTCGTTTTACTTTTTGCTTTTCACGAAGCTGAACCCCATATTCCGAGAATTTGGTGCGCCCCTGCCCATGCTGTCCGGGAGGGTAGGCTCTTTTTTCAATAGCACATTTTGCCGTCTCGCAACGGGAACCTTTTAGATACAGTTTTATTCCTTCTCGCCGACACAGTCGACAAACAGAACCTCGATACCTGGCCAAATTCAGCTTCTCCTTTCAGGTTTAAACATTTCGATCTCTCCAAAAATTGCCTCTGGCCACGAGCAGCCCTTAAATGAACGGGCTGCGAGTTGCCTTAAAAAAATAATCGAGCCAATAGGAACCCCTATTAAACTCTTCTCCGTTTTCTCGGCCGACAACCATTATGTGGAATCGGGGTCTTATCGCGAATGACAAGAATCTCCATCCCGGCCGCCTGTAAGGAACGGATTGCAGACTCTCGTCCTGATCCCGGACCTTTTACATGAACTTCAAGCTTTCTCATTCCCATATCTCTGGCCTTAATAGCCGCCTTATCGGCAGCAACCTGAGCTGCAAAGGGAGTGCTTTTCCTGGAACCTTTAAAACCCTGTGCTCCTGCACTTGACCACGACACTACATTGCCGGACATATCCGAAATAGTGATGATGGTATTGTTAAAAGTAGCACGAATGTGGGCGACACCCACTTCGGGAGCTGTTTTTTGTTTTTTCTTACCGGTTTTGGATTTTTTATCCATTAATTTAATATCTCCAGGCTTTTTATATGGATGCTTCTAATAATTGGTAATCATAAATCTGAATCAAATATTTTTAAGCACCCTTATTTTTTAGCCCGAGCGCCCACAGTTTTCTTTGGGCCTTTTCTTGTTCGAGCATTAGTGTGTGTTCTTTGACCATGAACCGGCAAGCCCCTGCGATGCCTAAGACCTCGATAGGAACTGATATCCATCAGGCGTTTTATATTCATAGTGACGTTTCTTCTAAGGTCGCCTTCAACTTCGTATTCCTTGTCAATGACACTTCGAATTCGGGTGACCTCTTCTTCCGTCAGGTCCTTCATTCTTA
>Ga0114932_10000912_pt1 | contig 34814 bp, 36 predicted proteins | sample 2SBtaG_2_FD_87286 | JGI IMG/M metagenome (GOLD analysis project Ga0114932, IMG submission 87286) | Deep subsurface microbial communities from Kolumbo volcano to uncover new lineages of life (NeLLi) - 2SBTROV12_ACTIVE470 metaG | ecosystem: Environmental > Aquatic > Marine > Volcanic ...
CGACTCGTTTGCTTCTGCTTCAGGCCCAGATGGATCAGGTGGTTCATCAGGGGACGGTTTCGGTTCTGGGGACCGGGCTGATATTGGTAATGGTTCTACGGGAGCTTTTGAATCCAATCCCTTTGCTGGAAGTGGTTCAGGAAACGGGTCAGGTAGCGGAACGGGTTCAGGCAGTGGAATGGGCTCAGGCAGTGGAAGTGAGGAGGCTCGTTTGCAGTCTTTTAAAGAAACCTCAGATCTTAAAGATATCCATTTCAACTTTGATCAATACGATCTGGATAGCAACTCTAAAAAAGTACTTCAGCAAAATGCATCCTATCTGAAGGAAAATCCTGGAATGAAAGTAGAAATCCAGGGGCATTGTGACGAGAGGGGTACCAATAACTACAATATCGCGCTAGGTGAACGCCGAGCCCATTCTACCAAGAAATTCCTGGTATCTCAGGGTATTGATTCTAGTAGAGTGAATGTTATTAGTTATGGTGAAGAAAAACCCTTCTGTTTTGACAGCAACGAAAACTGCTGGTTTCAAAATAGAAGAGCGCATTTTATGGTAGCCAAATAAAACTGCGTTAAACGGTTTGCAATACAATCGTATATAATAAGGCCGTGTTGGGTTTGATCCCGGCACGGCCTTTTTTTTTAATATACTTGGATATTCAAATTCGGCTGTTATTTGAAAAGAATAAATATGATGAAATTCATTAAATCACTCTTCTTAGTGTTTCTTGTGTTTGCGTTGATTCCTGTAAATGCATCAGCCCAGTTGTTTGGTTCTGACGATGAAAAATGGGAAAAGGTATTTATAGGTTTAAAGAAAATCAATTCGAGATTGGTAAGGCTAGAGACTTCTGAAATGGTAAATTTGAGGCACCAGCTTGAAGATTTATTAAGGCAGATTGAGGAAGTTAAGCAAACCCTTCCACAGCTGCAGGGGGCCGTCGAGCTGAATAAATCAGAAACTCTGGCTCAGGTCAATAAGGTCGACTCTAAACTGAGTGACCTGGAGGCAGAGGTAAAAAACCAGGTTCTATATAAAATCAGTCAACAAAATCAAACCCTCGACAAGATTAAGGAAGACCAGAAAAAGCTAAAAGAAGGTCTGGCTCAAGATATTGAGCAATTCGAAAAAGCGAACAAAGAAAATTTTAAAAGTTTTGTATCGGTAAATAAAAGTAACTTGGAAACGATTGCACAAAGATTGGCTTCTCTGGATGAGACCACCAAAAAGAGCTTTGAAGATACGAAGGGGCTTTTTATTTCCGATGTTATTCCGGCAATGGCTAATGAGAACCAGAATAATAGAAAGGTAATTCTTGAACATCTATCCGCGTCGCGCGAGACCAATGATAAAGCTTTGGAAAGCTTGTCCAATAAAAACCAAAAACTGATTGAAATTCTCGGGGAAAACTTAATACAAGGGGCAGATACAAATATACTTGTGGAATCCATTGACAAAAATGTTGCTGCTGCTAATAAACAAGTGGAATTCATTAGCAAAAATGTTACTGCTGCTAATAAAAATATAGCGGTAAATAACAAAAATCTTATGGTGGCAGATGAAAAGATTAATAAATTAGCTGAGACCATGAAGGCTCTTCAAGTGCAGCATTCTGCTTCTAGTGAAACCCTTGATGAATTAAAAAAGGATCTGATCACGGCCCAGGAATTTGATCAATTGGCAGATGAAAAGATAAATAAGCTTATAAAGAATTCTGCGCAATTAACGGTTCATGCAAATCAGCTTGAAGAATCAGTCCTAAACGAATTGCAGCAGTCATCCCTGAAAGTAGATTCGAGTCAGGACAAAATAGTTTTAGCCAATGAAAAACTTTCGCGCTTGATTGAGATATTGAAAGCCATTGCGGCAGAGCAGGATAAATTAGGCAAGACGGTAAAGGTGCAGAGTGGATTGAAAAAAGCGCAAGCAGGAATAATAAAAAATCAGGAAAGTATAAAAGAAGCGCTTGCCGATTTGCGCAGAAAAGCCAATGTGACCATTTCCCGAAGTGATGATATAAAGAAAACTTTGGGCGAAATGAAGAAAAAATAATTCCTCTACTTTCAAAAAATCTTCGAAAATTAGAAGCATAAATAGGCAGTCTTACCCGTCTCTTTAATTTTAGCATTCCAATTTTTAAGATGATACATCGCAGAAAATGTAAATGACTCTCTTGCTATATGGCTAAAACAAGAACGATTTTTATATGTCAGGAATGCGGCAATCAGGTGTCTAAGTGGCTGGGGAGATGTCCTGAATGCAATTCGTGGAATAGTTTTTCTGAAGAACGGCAATTACAATCCTCATCCTCCAAGTCCCGCATTAAATCCGAATCATCTGCCCCTTCATCAATTACCCAGGTTCAATCTGTCCAGGAAAATCGTATGACGACAGGCATTGGGGAGTTCGACAGGGTTTTGGGCGGCGGTATGGTAGAGGGGTCACTCATTCTTATTGGGGGCGAACCGGGGATTGGAAAATCCACCCTCACTCTGCAAAGTATGGGGCATCTTGCTCGGCAGGGGAAAAAAGTTCTTTACGTTTCTGGAGAAGAATCAGGTTCGCAAATCAAATTAAGGGCGGAACGTTTGGATGCTCTTTCGGAAAACCTTTTGATTTGTTCCGAAATTTGTGTGGAGGGAATTATCCAATGGCTCGATAAAACTCGACCGGAAGTTCTGGTTCTGGATTCGGTGCAAACATTTTATACGGAGGATTTACAATCCGCTCCAGGGAGCATTGGACAGGTTCGTGAAGTAGCATTTAAAATTTTTCAGGAAATTAAGCGTCGAAATCTTCCAACACTCTTGATTGGTCATATAAATAAAGATGGTGCTATTGCGGGACCGAAATCTTTGGAGCACATTGTGGACACGGTGGTATACTTCGAAGGCGAACAAGGGCACGCTTACCGGGCTTTGAGAGCAATTAAAAACAGGTTTGGTCCCACTCCCGAAATTGGAGTTTTTCAAATGGCGCCAACGGGTTTGATTCCTGTCGAGAACCCTTCAGAATGGTTCTTAGCAGAACGTCCGGAAGATTCTTCGGGTTCGGCCATTGTTGCAACGCTGGAAGGAAGCCGCACGCTGCTTGTCGAAGTGCAGGCGTTGGTCAGCACTTCGTCTTCCATTGGAATGCCACGACGAATGGCAACTGGATTTGATCACAATCGCATGTCTCTTCTAATTGCGATTATGGAAAAGCGGTTGGGAATGAATCTGCAAGGAGAAGATATTTTTGTAAACCTTGCGGGTGGTATTAAAATCACCGAACCGGCATTGGACTTGGGTGTGGCTGCTGCTATTGCCAGTAGTTTTCAAAACCGCCCCATTGATGCAGAACTGGTTTTGCTGGGAGAGATAGGTTTAACGGGTGAAGTTCGTACGGTTATGCAACTTGATGCTCGATTGATTGAAGCGCGAAGGTTAGGCTTTAAACGCTGCATTGTTCCTCATTCGGCCAAAAAGGCCAAAAAGCTTTTGACCGATGGAATTGAAATTAGTTTTGCAAAAAACCTGTCGGAAGTTTTTGAACAAATTTTTTAACGGAAAATTTAAATGAGTGTTTGCGCGGTGGTGCCGGCTGGAGGGTCGGGAACTCGTATGGGAGGAACTGTTCCAAAACAGTTCCAATATTTGAATGGAAAACCAATTCTTTATTACACCCTAAAAACTTTACAGGACTGCGGAAGCATTGCAGAAATTATTCTAGTAGTACCAAAAAATGAATATGAGGCGGCCTGCACTGATTGGTTGGGAAAACCGGAAATAGTCAAAAAAATTGTTGTGGGGGGTGTAAAAAGGCAGGACTCGGTATACAACGGATTTTGTGAAGTTTCACAGGATACAGAAATTGTGTTAGTGCATGATGGTGTGCGGCCTTTTCTGTCGAAAAAAATGATCTCTGAGTCAATTGGAGCAGCCCGAGAATATGGTGCAGCTATTACAGCCATACCCGTGAATGACACAATAAAACGGGTAGATCCTTCGGGTTTGGTATCGGAAACAATTGACAGGGAAGGGCTTTGGAGAGTGCAAACCCCTCAAGCATTTCGTTACTCTCTTTTGCAAGATGCGTTCAATAAAGCAAAATCAGAGAGTTTTTATGGGACGGATGAGGGAACGTTGATAGAGTATCTTGGGGAGCCGGTAAAAATTGTTGAGGGTTCTGAACAAAATATAAAGATTACACGGCCTGAAGATCTGGAACTAAGTGAAACCTTTGTTTCCAAGGCCTTTCCGGAAAAATAATCCATTCAGAAAAAAATGCTTCTAAATGCGAATAGAAGCATCTAATTTAAAAATTTTGATACAAAAACCTTAATTCAAGTCAGGAGAAATATAATGTTGCAACCTGGAACCGATGCGCCAGAATTTTCGGTCAACGATCATAATGGCAATGCAATTCAATTAAAAGACTATCGAGGCAAAAAAGTTGTTATCTGGTTTTACCCTAAAGCTGATACCCCTGGATGTACTATGGAAGGACAAGGTTTCCGTGATGATTTTAAAAAGTATGAAGAGAAGGGCATTCAAATTTTTGGTGTGAGCCTGGATAATGAAAATGACAATAAAGCATTTGCAGAAAAATTTTCCTTTCCCTATCCATTGCTTTGCGATGTAAACAGAGAGATCGCTATGGGTTATCACGCTGTGAAAAGCAAAGAGGACCAATATGCTGCGCGAATAAGTTATGTGATTGGTGAAGACGGAAAAATACTCGAGAGTATTGAAAACGTAGACACCAAAAATCATTCGAATGATTTATGTTCTCGATATTAAAATAACCTCGTTTAGTATTCAATGCAGTGGAGTGACCCATGGCTTATAAAGATTCCCTGATTCCTGAGCCACTTGATGATGGAAAAAAGAAGAAGAAAAAGGAAATTCTCCAAACACGAATTTCCCCAGTGGATTTTGAAAACATCAATGATGTAGGAGATTTGGTCGAATCTTATCAATCTGCTTCTATTCAGGCGAGAAATCTGGGTCAATGTGCGCAAATTTTCGGGAAAATGCTGCAAGATAAAGAACGCCCCACAATAATGCTTGGTCTTGCGGGGCCCTTAATTGCCGCCGGATTAAGAAAAGTGATTCGCGATATGGTTCACCATAATATGGTAGATGTTATTGTTTCCACAGGTGCGGTTCTCTATCATGACTATTACAACGCTTTGGGCGGGGGGCATTATTATGGAAGCCCCACCGCTGATGATACTAAACTTCGCGAATTATTCATCAACCGGATTTATGATACCTATGTTGATGAAGAACTTTTTTGCGAAGACGATACCTTGATTGGAAAGTTTGCAGATAAGCTGCAGCCAGGAAATTATTCCAGTCGCGAGTTTATTTCCCTGCTTTCTGAAACCATCGATGATGAAGAGTCCATTCTTGTAACTGCTCGTAAAAATAATATCCCGATCTTTTGTCCTGCTCTCAACGATTCCAGCATAGGGATTGGGCTAACTGAGCATTATTACAACAGCCGCAGGGAGGGCCGCCAACCGATTGCCATCGACTCCATACGCGATAATTATGAGCTAACCCAGATTGTCGTAAATTCATCCCGGACTGCAGCATTTTATGTTGCTGGCGGAGTACCCAAAAATTATATCAACGATTCCATTGTCATGGCTTATATTTTTGGCAAGGATACGGGGGGACATAAATATGCCGTGCAGGTAACGACTGACTCGCCACATTGGGGCGGGTTAAGTGGCAGTACCCTCGGTGAAGCTCAATCATGGGGAAAGGTAAATAAACAGGCAAATCATAGCATGGCATTTGTGGAACCCAGTGTTTCTTTACCCTTGATCTACGGTCATGCTTTTCAAAGGGACCTGTATAAGGGAAGGTCCAGGTTAAAATATGAGTGGGATGGGGATACCCTTAAAAAAATGTCCGTTGTGGGTTAAGCAGGTTTTTTGAATTCAAAGTTTAAATCAAGAAAGACTCTTGCCCTGTCAATTTGAGATGTCGCTTCCAGTCTGGATTTCACTTCACTAATTAGCTTTTGTGCTTCTTCCATTTTTTGATTTCCATCCATTTGCAGAAATATGTCCACTATAATTTTTCTTTTTACATGATGGATGCGAATTTCGGGGTCTGATTTTATTCCACCCAGGCTTTCTAAAATCGGATTTGTGATTTCAATTAATTCTTTTCGAGTTACGGTATAAAGATTTTCTATCTCGGCATCGTGTTCGCCGTCAACATGCACTAGAACGTCCTGCACATTAGTAAAGGCTTTTATTATTTTTCTTCTTGCGACTTCAGCTACTTGATGCCCCTCTGTAACTGTCATTTCCGGGTTTACCAAAATATGAACATCGATGAGAACTTCACCACCTATTGTGCGTGAGCGTAAATCGTGAAAATGAAGGACTTCGGGAATTTCGTTTAATATTTCGAAAATCTTTTTGGTTTTTTCTTCATTCAAAGCGGTATCCATTAAGTCTCGAAATCCGTTGCTCGAGAAATCAAACCCAACCTTGCAGACCATCAATCCAACCAGCCCTCCTGCGAGGGGGTCCATTATGTGAAAACCATTCCAGGCACCCAGGATACCAACCAAGGCAGCAATAGACGAAATGGCATCGGTTCTATGGTGCCAGGCGTTGGCAGTCAGTGAAGGGCTTTTTGATGCTTTGCCTATTTTGAGGGTGTAGTGGTATAAACCCTCATTAATAAGGATAGATAGGACAGCGATGCTGGCAGCGGTGGCACCGGGGGTTTTTTCAATGGTCTGGTTAATTGTTTCCCAGGATTCATAGGCCACCCCCAGTCCCGTAACAATAATAAGAAGGCCGACTACGGCTGTGCCAATCGTTTCTGCACGTCCATGGCCGTAGGGATGATTTTTGTCAGGTGGCAATTGGCCGACGCCATGGGAAAAGTAGACCACTACATCGGTAACGAGATCGGATAATGAATGAATGGCGTCTGCAACCAAGGCCATGCTGTTTCCGAATATTCCTCCAACAAATTTGGCGAAAGCTAGAAAAAGGTTTGCAGCGGCTCCTACAGCAATGGCTTTTGTTCCAGGCGTCATAGGCTATTTGGCATTCTTATTTAGAAACTTTATTATTTTAACATTTGCAGCGGGGAAGGGAAATTGAACGAGCTCTTCAGGTTTTACCCATTTCCAATCATCACATGCAGTAGGGGAGAGTTTTCCAGAATGTAATTGGCATTGAAAAACATGGAGTGTTACTCGAAAGCGGGTATAGCTGTGACGATGCGTCATTATCTTTTTGCCAATTCGGATGTTAATGTTCAACTCTTCTTTAATTTCTCTTCGTAGACATTCTTCCTCTGTTTCCCCTGATTCAATTTTGCCTCCAGGGAATTCCCAAAGCCCGCCCATTAAACCCTTTGCTTTGCGTTTTTGAATGTATACGTAGCCTTTTTTAAAAATAACTCCTGCGCTAACCTGGATTCTGGATATTTTAATGGCAGTTTTGGGAGGGGGAAATAATTCCTGTTTGCCAGATTGTTGAGCCTTGCAAAAATTCTTTAACGGGCAATCTTCGCAAAAGGGATTGTTTGGTAGGCAAACAGTTGCTCCCAACTCCATGAAGGCTTGATTGAAAGTGCCACAACCTTTTTCTGGAAGAAGGCTCTCCATAGTATTCCAGAGTCGTGTTTCGGATTTTTGATTGCTGCCATTTTCTTTTAATAGCATTAATCGTGATAAAACTCGTTTTACATTGCCATCCAGTACAGGGACATTTTTGTCATATGCAATGCTCAAAACAGCACCTGCTGTATAACGTCCGACCCCAGGAAGTTTAATTATCTCTTCTAAGGAATCAGGAACCTTGCCCGCGTAGTCCCTTTGAATTTGAATTGCAGACTTCAGCAAGTTCCGTGCACGTGAATAATACCCTAACCCTTCCCAATGTTTCAGTACATTTGACTCACTGGCGACCGCTAGTTTTTTAGCCGTTGGGAACGATTTCATCCATTTGTTGAAATAAGGAATAACCGTTTTTACCTGGGTTTGTTGCAGCATAAATTCTGAAACTAGAATTCGATAAGGATCACGATTATTGCGCCAGGGCATATCCCGCTTATTGCTATCATACCAATTCAATAACCGAGATTGAAAAATTTTGACTCTTTTAGGTGGAAGCATAATGGGAGGAAAGCTATTGTTTGTTTGAGGAGTGGAACCTCTTCTTACCGGCATCACAGGTTAGACGCCTATTGTATTTTTATCCCAGATTATTTTGTGTAATTGAGTTTGCAGGCGAACAGGAAGTTGGTCTTCTAGAATCCATTTGACTATTTCTTTTAGTTCCAGTTTGTCAAAAACAGGGGAAAATAGAACATGCGCAGTTTCGTTGATCATATATCTTTTTACAGTATCACGGCTCCATTCATAATCCTTTCTATCGAGAATGACAAATTTGACTTCATCATGTGGGGAAAGGAGTTTTAAATTTTCCATATGGTTATTTTTTGCCTCGCCACTGCCTGGGCATTTTAGGTCCATAATTTTTATAACTTCTTTCGGCACTCTTTCCAGCGATATGGAGCCCCCCGTTTCAAGCATGACCTTATGTCCCTTTTCAATAAGCTTATTCATTAAAGGATAGACGCTGTCTTGCATCAATGGTTCGCCTCCAGTGATTTCAACCAGGTTGATTCCAAAACTTTCAACCTCTCGAAGCGTTTCATCTATACTCATGCTCTTACCTTCATGAAAGGCATAAGCTGTGTCGCACCAGGAGCACCGAAGGTTACAACCCGTCAACCTTACAAAAACGCAGGGAAGTCCTGTATGCGTGGACTCTCCCTGAACGCTCAAATAAATTTCATTAATTTTTATCATTTCATTTCTTCAAATATAAAACGGGTTTAAGGCAATAAACTAATTTCAACACCAGGCTTCAGTGGATTTGCTTAATAGGTAATTCAATAATAAATGTCGAACCTTCGCCTAGCGAGCTTTTTGCTGTGATGGTACCGCGGTGACGCTCAATTATTCTTTGGCATATTGAAAGCCCCATTCCGCTACCTTCAAATTCGCTTCTGCCAACCAATCGTTCCAATGGTTTAAAGGCCCTTTCCATATATTTTTGGTTGAAACCTATTCCATTATCTTTAACATAAATTTTACAAGCAGAGTTATTTTTGGAGCCATTCATCGGTTCGGATGTGATCTCAATGACAGGCGAGATTCCTGCCTTTTTGAATTTTAACGAATTACCAATCAAATTCAAAAATACTTGCTGCATTTGAAATGGATGAATTTCTATTTCTGGCAAGCGCTCCAAACGAATTTCCGCCTTGGATTTTCTGATTTTAATTTCCAAGTCCAGCAATACCTGTTGGATGACATCATCTAATTTAATCGGTTGAAACTCAGGATCTGTTTGAGCGATCACTTTGGAATAATCGAGAAGATCGGAAATTAAGGTCCCCATTCTTAACGATGCGTTCCTCATTCTAGTCAGATATTCGGAGCCTTTTTGATTGGAAAATTCTGGGTCAGTATCTAATAGATAGGATTCCAGTCTGTCCCCAAAGGTCACAATTTTTCTCAAGGGTTCATGGAAGTCATGGGAGGCGATATAGATAAAGTCTTTAAGTTCAATATTTCTTATCTCAAGCTCTTTGGTTTGTTTTTGTAGCGCAGCTGATTTTTTTTCAAGATGGTTGACGACATAGTTGATCTCATCAATCAAATGGTTGTATGCAGTACAAAGTTCTCCAACCTCGTCATTGCTCTCGGTAGAAATGGGAGGAATGGTTTCACCTGGCGAGAATTTTTGCGCCGCGTCTTTTAATTTTATTATATCTTTTGTAAGGATCTGGCTAAGGGTTACTGTTATAAGAGTGCCGATTAAAAGTATTGTCATACATACAAGCAAGGTTCTCGTTTGGGCAGCCTGCATTTGCTGATGCACATTTTTCAAAGAGTATCCTATTATCAGATTTCCAAAAGTTTCCTTTTCAAAATGGATTGGCGTGGAGGTAAAGCAAATATCTCCGATGTGAAATAATTCGTTGTTGTGGATTGATGCGGGTAAGTCGAGTTTTTGATGTTCAGGGTTGTAAGAAGAGATGAGACTATCTTGTTCGTCAAAAATCCCCAAATAGGCAAGATCGGGATTTTTTTTCATGCCCTCTACAGATTGAGTGAGCGCGGTAAAATCCAGGAATTTGAAACTGGCTCCAATGGTGGTGGCAAAAACCATTCCCATTTCCTTGACTTTTTTCCCCAATCTTGCATTTGTATCTTTTTCCTGCTGTTGAGTGGAAAAAAATGCGATGAAGGTGATCGTAAGGATTAAGGTCAATATGGAACAGAACACAAACTTTGTTCGAATGGACCATCTGGAAAAAAAATTTATAGATAAATGCATTGAGATGGGACAAGCTCTTTATTAGAGCAACCTATTCCAAAATATTGAATAATTGAATTTTACTCATGTGGAAATTTATATTTTTTAATTTTAATTTTTGCTAGAGTAGCTAATTCAATTTTACATTATTTCTGAAGAGAGGTTCATAAAACATTGAGTAAATTTTATACAGACCTTAACGCGAAATTGTGCGATTTTATAGAGGACCAAAAAATATTTTTTGTTGCCACTGCGGGAAAAGAGGGCCGTGTCAATTTGTCTCCAAAAGGAATGGACAGCCTACGAATACTGAATTCCAATCAGCTGTTATGGCTTAGTCTTACTGGAAGCGGTAACGAAACTGCGGCTCATTTGTTGGAAATACCTCGAATGACCCTCATGTTCTGTTCATTTGAGGGCAGTCCACTTATTTTAAGAGTTTATGGAAAGGCCAGAGCCATTCATCCCCGAGATAAGGAATGGGCGGAACATATTTCCCGGTTTCCGGAATTTCCTGGTTCAAGGCAAATATTTATACTCGATGTTGAATCCGCGCAGACCTCATGCGGATTCGCGGTTCCCAATTATCAATACCAGGAGGACCGCGGTGAACTCGTCAATTGGTCGGAAAAGATTGGCGAAGAGGGTGTGAAAAATTACTGGAAAGAAAAAAACCAGATCAGCATTGATGGCAAGCCCACCGAGATATTTTAATACCTCATGTATTGTTGAAAGAAGTTTTTAAATTCCTAACCGGTTGGTGAGAATCCGGGTTCCCATTCGAGCTTTAGCAGTGAAGTCGGCCCACGACCTCAATTTGGTGATCTGTTTCATCAGGTAGGTGGGGCTGCGATAGAACCGGGCGTGACACTCGTCCTGCAGGTCACGTAATTCTTCTTCGCTGAAATCCTTATTCCAGAATTTAATTTTGAAATCGGCGCTCGGGTTTTCTGCAAATTCCTGCCAATAATCTTCTGGAACAATTCCCTCTTGTAACATTTGAAAGTAAAGCTCCACTTTCGGGTAGGGGGTGCAGATGGAAAATTGTGCATAATCGGGTTTTAGTTTTTTGGCGAAGTCTACCGTTTCGAACATTTCTTCTTTGGTTTCATGCGGAATCCCGATCATCATATAAGCGAAGAACCCGATTCCTGCATCACGTGTCATTTTACAGGCACGCTCTACTTTTTCCGGGGTCTGTCCCTTCTGCAAATACTTTAGATGTTTCGGACTGGCCGATTCGATTCCGAAATGAATTCGATAGCAACCCGCTTTTTTCAAGGCTGCGATTACTTCTTCATTGATGGTGTCGACACGTGCAGAAATTTTGAAATGGATCTTGATGCCACGTTTCACAATGAGATCGCAAATTGCCAGAACATTTTTTTTATCAATGGTGATGGTATCATCCACGAAAAATAGATCATCGACGCCCATATTGACAAGTTGTTCAACTTCATCGACCACGCTTTCTGGGCTTCGGATACGGAACTTGGTCTTGCGAATATCGCAAAATGAGCAAGCCGCCGGGCAACCGCGTGTGGCTTGAATGGTGAAAAACTGTCTGCCTTCGCCAATAATATGTTTGTAGCTACCAACATCTACTAGATGCCGTGCCGGGAAAGGTAATTCGTTCAAGTCCAGTAATTCCGTTTCGGCCGGGTTGACATGCTCTTCGCCATTACCTTTGAAGCCGAGTCCATTGATAGACTTTAAAGACTCGCCATTTCCCAGCGACTGAATCAGCCGGGTGAAAATCTTTTCACCTTCACCAAACACCACATAGTCAATTTCCGGTAGATGCAGAGTTTCTTTGGCATATAAATTCACATGCGGTCCGCCGAGGCAAATTTTTAGATTGGGGTGTTCCTGTTTGAGAACGCGAGCGGTATGGAGTGCATCCAGCAGATTGAAGGTCATGATACTCATGGCAACCATATCTGGCTGAATTTCTCTCACCCGCCGGGATAACTCTTCCTGAGATACATTTTCAGGTGGGCAGTCGATGAAATCAGGACGGTTTCCCGTTTCACGCTCATAATAGGCCGCCACATAGAGCAATCCCAGTTTTGGGTAATAGCCTTTGCCGCCTTCGAGTGCTTTTGGCACGGAAGATTCAAGGGAAATGGTTTCGGGTGGGACGAGGAATAAAATTTTCATGGGCTTGAACAACTTTTTCCTTTAAAATCAGACTCTTATTTTAACACAGATTATTTTGAAAGGACGGTCAAGAGTGAAGCCTGTTGTCACAGTCACCAATATGTTCCCTGAAAAAGCATTAGAAAAACTAGATCCTCATTGCGAATTGAGAACCAACCAGACCGAAAACTCTCCTTCCGCCTCGGATTTGGAGAAAATCGCTTCCGAAAGCGTGGTCATGATCACCTACTTATCGGACAAAATCGATGCGGGCATTATAGATAAAGGTCCAAATTTAAAGCTCATCGCAAATTATGGGGCTGGATTCAATAATATCGATGTGGACCATGCGGCAGGTAAGCGAATATGGATCACCAATACCCCCGGAGTGTTGCACGAGACAACGGCGGACCTGACCTGGGCCATGATTCTGGGGGCAGGTCGAAACATTGTGGCCGCAGATCGGTTCACCCGGGAAAACAAGTTCAAAGGATGGTCGGCAAATATGTATTTGGGGGGAGATGTTTATGGCAAGACTCTCGGAGTCATCGGTTGTGGAGAAATAGGCTCGGCAGTAGCCCGACGGGCAGCCGGATTCAATATGAAAGTCCTCTATTTCAATCGCAATAGAATGCCCGAGGAAAAGGAAAAGGAATTGAATGCTGAGTTGGTTACCCTGGAAGACCTCTTGCGAAAATCCGATTTTGTTACTGTGCATGCCCCACTCACCGACCAAACAAAAAATATGATTGGCAGGGAGCAATTTTTAGTCATGAAACCTACCGCTTACTTCATACATACCGCACGCGGAAAAGTGGTGGACGATCAAGCCCTGGTTGAAGCATTAAAAGAGGGGGGTATAGCCGGTGCCGCGCTGGATGTTTATGAAAACGAGCCTGCTTTAACGGAAGGCATGACCGAACTGGAAAACCTGATGCTGCTTCCGCATATTGGCAGTGCCAGTCATGAAACCAGAAATATAATGGCAGACCTTGTGGCAGATAACGTTTTGGATGTATTGCAGGATAAACCGCCACGTTCTCTGGTGCCGTCCTGGGGGAAATAAAAATTAAACATTAAACCGAAAATGCATGATGTCACCATCCTGGACAACATAGTCTTTACCTTCGACTCGTAGTTTGCCCGCTTCCTTTATGCCTGCTTCGGTTTTGTATTTTTCCAGGTCTTCCAGACAATACACTTCGGCGCGAATAAAACCTTTTTCAAAATCTGAATGGATGGCCCCCGCTGCCTGCGGAGCTTTAGAATTTTTTGGAATCGTCCAGGCCCGTGTTTCTTTTTCTCCTGCTGTGAAATAGGTGGAAAGCTCCAGCAAACCATAGCCAGTAGCGATCATTCGGTCGAGTCCGGTTTCGGTGAGCCCCATTTCTTCCATAAACATTTTTTGTTCTTCGGGGTCTTCCATTTCCATGATTTCGCCTTCGATTTTTCCAGCAAGGGCAACGACTGCAGAGCCATCCTGGCTGGCAATGTCTTTTACTTTTTTTACCAGGTCGCTTTCGGTATCTCCCGGGTCCATCACATTGCAGATGTAAAGAACAGGTTTAGCGCTCAATAAGGTCAGACTCTTCACAAATTTTTGGTCTTCATCTGAAAAACCAGCGACAGCTCTGGCTGGAATATTTTGATCGATGCTTTGAATCAGTTTTTTAATCACTTCCATTTGCGAACGGGCTTCCTTGTCACCGGATTTTGCAAGTTTTTCAATTTTAGTTTTTCTCCGTTCCAGGGTTTCCATATCTGAAATCATCAGTTCGGTATTGATCGTGTCAATGTCAGATGCGGGGTCGATTACGTCGCTGACATGGGGAACATTGCCATCTTCAAAACAGCGCACCACATGCGCGATGGCATCGACTTCACGAATGTGGCCGAGAAATTTGTTTCCCAGACCTTCACCTTTGGAGGCACCTTTTATTAATCCCGCAATATCAACGAACTCCATGGTCGTCGGAACGATTTTTTTAGTTTGGACGTAAGACGTTATTGTATCCAGGCGTTTATCAGGAACAGGAACGATGCCGCTGTTGGGCTCGATAGTGGTGAAAGCGTAATTTCCTGACTGAGCCTTGGTACGTGTTAATGCACCGAATAAAGTTGATTTTCCCGCATTGGGAAGGCCGACGAGGCCACAGGTAAAGCCCATAAATGTTTAAATCCTTTTTTGTTTTAAAGTTAAGTGTTTTTGTAAGGAGGAAATATTCAACGATTAAATCCAGAAGCGATATTGTAATGGTTCGTTATTTAATGCCCTGACCCATCTACCCCTTCGGGGCATGAAGAATTAGGTGACGATATCACATCCTCGGGCGTAGCCCGAAAGGGTTTAAGAAAAAACAGCGCCAAGAATACCAGAAAAGCGTAAGCGGCGATAATTTTAAAAAATTCCTGAGGTGATACGAAACTATAGAGTGTGAGAAAACAAACCGCACCGACACTTCCATAGGCTCCCGCCAACCCAGCCATTTTTCCAGTTAGACTTTTCTTGATCAATGGGACTGCAGCAAAACAGGCTCCATTTCCAGCCTGAAAGAAGATGGACCCGATTACTGAAAGGGCTATGGCACTGGAAAGTTGCCAATTGGAATTTATCTCACCGATTAGCCAGTGGCTCACCATGCCTCCCAGGATGAGAAGGAAAAGGGTTCTCCTGCGACCAAACCGATCAGAAACCCATCCTCCACCAGGGCGGGCTACCAGATTCATAAAAGCATAACTGGCTCCCAGTATTCCCGCCAAGCCTACGGAAATTGAAAAAGTGGTTTCCAGAAACTGCGGGAAAATCGAAACGACAGCCAATTCGGAACCGAAGGTAAGAGAGTAGACCATGCTCAATATTGCGATCTGGCTGAAGGAATATTTTTTTTCTTCCGGTACCGATTGTTCAATGCTCGGCAAATTAAACTTCCAGCATTGCACAAGGTTACTGATAAAAATTCCAAAAAGTCCTGCCATCAATACCCAGGACATTGAAGAAGAAATTAACTGGAAAGGATGACCCGAAAGTTTCCAGACGAAAAGCATCAAGGCCCCGTAAATTGGAAATAAAACGATGGATTGTAAAATTAAATCCTTTTTAGATTGAACTTCCAGGGAACCGTGAATACCTACTTCAAAATCAGAACTTCTTTCGGGTATGTCTGGGCAAAATCGAAAATAGATAAAAGCCCAGATCATACAAAGCAACCCCGAAAAGGCGGTGGCTATTCTCCACCCCATGTCTATGGAAAAGGGTAGGGCAATGAGAGGTAGAGAAAATGTTGCAGCAGCTGCACCAAAGTTTCCCCAGCCTGCATAGATGCCCTGGGCGGTGCCCATTTTTTTATGGGGAAACCACTCTGCGATCATTTTTATTCCCACCACGAATCCGCCGCCGACAATCCCCATCAATAAACGATTGATCAGTAAACTTTCGAAGTTTTGGGAAAGAGAAAAGGCGATGCAGATGACTCCTGCAAAAAGAAGCAGTCCGCTAAAAACTGTTTGAGGACCATACTGGTCGGTCAGGGTTCCGATAACGATTCGAGCCGGGATGGTTAGGACCACATTGCAAATCATCAGAATATTTATTTGAGCTTGGGTCAAGCCCAGCTGATGCATGATCGTTGTGTTGAACGGAGCCATGTTAAACCACGCAACAAAGGTCAGGAAAAACGCGATCCACGTCAAATGCAGAGTGCGAGACTGTGTTTCAGTGAAACCTAGCATCAGTTTTTTAGGGATTATTCAGGGGTGTTGGTCATCAACTGGTGAGATTTGACCACGCCGTTTTTTTCAAAAACGATGATCATATCTTTGATGATGTCGGTGCCGAAAGAGTTGACATAATTATATTCGTAAGTCCAAACTGGGTATCCGTTTTGTACGCCTTTTTTAAAAGGGGGGCCAAACATTGACTGGATTTCTTTTTGGGTTGTTGTACCTTTTGCAATATTGGCATACAGTGATTCGTCGAAATCTTTACCAACGGACCCACATCCTGAGAAAAATATTACCAGAAACATCGCAGTAAGACCGATTTTAAAAGAATCCATGGCTCTATTGTTCCCGGTATTATTCATGAGGATTCTATATAGTATTTTTCACGATGGAGTTTTGGATTGACGTTAAATGTTATCTCCAGGTTGTTTTGTTTTTCCATTTCTTCAAGAAGCCCGCTATCTTCTTCAAACAACATATCGTAAATGATGGGATGCACTTTTATTTCGAGTTTTTTGTTTGAGATATTGTCAGTGCCCCGGCGTTGGATTTCGCGGATGATTTCATAACAGACAGTTGATGGGCTTTTAATATAGCCTTTTCCTTCGCAGTAGTCGCAAGGGTCGCATAAGGTCTGCACCAGACTTTCACGAACACGTTTACGTGTCATTTCGACCAGCCCCAATTCAGATATTTTCAGGATACGTGTACGCGACCGGTCACTTTTCAAGGCCTGTTTCAGGACATTCGACACAATTTCTTTGCTTTCTTCATTGGCCATGTCAATGAAATCCACAATGATAATGCCGCCAATATTTCTTAGGCGCAGTTGATAGACAACTTCTTTTAAAGCTTCGAGGTTTGTTTTAAGAATGGTATCTTCTGGGTCACTATGCCCTACAAATTTCCCTGTGTTGACGTCAATTGCTACGAGGGCTTCGGTTTGGTCAATTATGATGCAGCCTCCAGATTTCAACCAGATGGTGCGGCCCAAGGCACGGTTAATATCCAATTCGACCCCATAATGATCGAAGATCGGCATCGGATCCTTGTATAGCTCAATTTTATTAGATAAATGCGGCATGTAACTGGAACAAAATTCCAGACACTTGTTGAAATCTGTTTTCGAGTCTATGACCAGCCGTTCGGTGTCATTGGTGAATAGATCGCGAATGGATCGAAATATAAGGTTGAGGTCTTCGTATACCAGATGTGGCGCGCTGATGCCCTCAGATTTTTTTTTCAGATTTTCCCAAAGACGATGGAGAAAACTGACGTCCGCCTCAAAATCGGACCTCTCTGCATCCTGGCCTGCTGTGCGTACAATATAGCCTTCCCCTTCATTGCCTACTTCGCTGACTAGTTGTTTTAAACGCTCTTTTTCGTTTTCATCTTCGATTCTTCGGGAAACACTTATATGGTTTATTGTAGGCATATAAACCAGATGGCGCCCGGGAAGGGTGATGTAATTGGTAATCCGCGCCCCTTTGGTCCCTAAGGGGTTTTTTGCAACCTGGACCATGATCTCCTGACCTTCCTGAAGAATATCTTGGATTTTTACATCATGATTGGGACGGCCAGGTTTACCTTCAAACGGATGGTCTTTATCCTCTTCTGCGAGAGGGGGAGGTTCTACAGTGTCTTCAAGACCAAGCATATCTATGACATCAATGTCACCGACATAAAGAAACCCGGCTTTTTCTAATCCAATGTCCACAAAGGCGACCTGCATTCCTGGAAGAATTTTGGTCACTTTGCCCTTATAAATATTCCCGACAATTCCTTTATGGGCGTTGTGCTCAATAAACAATTCCACCAGCAGGTTATTTTCCATCAAGGCAACCCGAATTTCCCGCTGGTTTGAATTGATGAATATTTCAGAAGACATAAACTTTTCCTGATAATGGAGATGGATAAATTATAACACGTATCGCTTGGCTATTGGGCCTCATCCATTTGCCTTTGCGGCGGCTCGCCGCTAATGGAGAGTACGACGCATTTCTACATTTAGCAGTAAGCCTATGGCAAAAAAATTTGTTATGAGTGACGAACCCCCGTAACTCAAAAAAGGCAAAGGAATGCCGGTGATGGGAAAGATGCCGATGGTCATTCCAATATTAAAAATCATATAAAACGAAATTGAAATAATAAGGCCCAGAGAAAGGAAAAACCCGAACCGGTCGGCTGCGCGAAAGGCAATGTTCAATCCTTTTAAAATGATAAAAGTGAATAATGAAATAAGAAGGATCACCCCAATAAACCCGGTTTCCTCTGCGAAAACTGAAAAAATAAAGTCGGTATGTTTTTCTGGAAGAAAGTTGAGTCGACTCTGTGTGCCGGCAAATAATCCTTTTCCCCAAAAACCTCCCGATCCGATTGCAATTTTAGACTGAATCGAATGATAGCCTGCACCCAAAGGGTCCAGTTCAGGGTTAAACAAGGTGTGCAGTCTGGCTTTTTGATAGTCCTTGAGAAAGAACCATAGAGCAGGTGCTAAAGCAAGACCCCCTACAAACAACTTGATTAAAGTCATCCGGTTGATTTCGATCGCGATAATGAAAGCAATGAAGATGAACAGGATCATCATGGTCGTGCCCAGATCCGGTTGTACCACGATGAACCCTCCCAATGTAGCTGTTAGCAGGGCGGGGATGAAAAGATCGCGCAAGGTGTATTGGCCTGAAAGTTTTCCTGACTCAAAATATTTTGCGAGCGCAATTATAATAGCAATCTTGGCAAACTCAGAAATCTGGAAACTTTGCGATCCAATATAAATCCAACGTTTGGATCCCGAGACCACGGCACCGTTGACCAGAACATATCCCAGCCCGATAATGGTCAATGCGTATATGAGATAGGCATACCGGCTGAACCAGCGATAGTCCAACGCCAAAGCAACCAGCATTGCAATGAGACCGTAGATGATCCAGTAAATTTGCTTGATGTATAGTCCACGAAAAAACTCTTCCGGACGCGCGTGATTGGCACTATAGATCGTGACAACCCCTATCACAGATACTGTTAGAATAGCGAGAAAGTACAGCCAATTGAAATTGGATACCATACGACGATCAATCATAATCAGAATTTTACCACAACTGATTGAAAAACATGCGGTTGTTTTGTGATGGGTGGCTCGTTGAGCAAACGTTGAGATTGTCCGGGTTTTGAGCTATCTTGCGAGTAGGAGGTGGTTTATGGAAAACAAGGAACAAGAAAAAAAAGCAGATGAAATTTCCGAGAAAAGCGAAAAAGAAAAATTAGAGGAACAAAAAAAGCAAAATGCCCGTTTGGCAGAGCGTAAAGGTCAACGCCCAGCCTTTCCTTTTAAAAGAAGAAGCCTTTAAGTTTTTTTCAGTAATTGGCGAATTGCTGATTCGGTGGTCTGATAACGGCCTTCCCCGAAATGCATGTAGCGGACTCTTCCATGTCGATCGATTAAATACAACGCCGGCCAGTAGCGGTTCTTATAGGCCCTCCATAAACGAAACCCATTGTCTTGTGCTACAGGAAAATTGATTCGATGTTTTCTAACCGCTTTTAGAACATTTTTATATTTCTTTTCAAAGCCGAACTCCGGCGCGTGTATTCCCAGAACAACCAGTCCATGTTTGTTATATTTTTTATGCCAGATTTTCACATAAGGCAACGCATTCAGGCAGTTGATGCAGGAGTAGGTCCAAAAATCAATCAGGACTACTTTTCCGATCAATTGCCGCATCGAAGTGATGGGTGGAGTGTTGATCCAGTTTTCCAATCCTATGAATTCCGGGGCAGGGTAAAGTATAGGTAAAGATGCGTTTTCTCTGCCTGTTGTTTTTCTGGGACTAAATAAATTCCCTAAAAAGTTTTTTTCCATATTAATATCTTATAAGTTTTAAATTTGTCGGAACTCTTGTTCCAACCTTACAAGGGTAAGGTGTTTAATACACTTGAAAGGTTTGGAATTAATTTTTAGGAATAAATTAAATGAAAGATTGTCCCTGCGGTTCCAATTTCCCATACACCGATTGTTGCGGTCCATTAATTCGTGGCACAGGTTTTGCCGATACAGCGGAAGATCTGATGCGTTCACGTTACACCGCATTTACTGAGAATAACTGGGAGTACCTGGTATTAACCAGCCATCCGGAAGAAAAAAAAGAAATGGCCCGACTGGAATCTGCTCTTGTGGATCAGGGTGCCGAATGGAAAAAACTGGAAATAATGGGTACCCGCAAAGGCGGCAGGGAAGATAGTGAGGGGCAGGTCGACTTTGTCGCGCATTATTTAAAAGACGGTACCCCGCAGACCCTGCGCGAGTCTTCCAGGTTTTATAAAATTAACGGACGCTGGGTTTATAGTAGAAAAGACTCCACTCTCCCGCCGGTGCCAACCAAGCAAATGACAAAACCCAAGACCTTTACCCGCGATCAGGCCAAAGTGGGTCGCAACGATCCCTGCCCCTGCGGCAGCGGCAAAAAATACAAAAAATGCTGCATTTGAATATATCCTGACTCCAATATATGTCCGCTAAATAGCTATCCACTTTATAAAAAAGTCTGAAAAAAAATCAAAATAAAAATTAATAAATAATAAAAAAAGTTGTTTTAAATTTTTTATAAAAGCACATTAGAGAAATTATTAAAGCCTATATAAATCAATAGTATTTTGTTTTGCGTATTTTCTAATCGACCCACCCAAAAGTCCTTATTTATCCCCTTTGGCCAGCTTATTCCCAAACTTTTCCACAGGTTGTTAACAATTTCTGTGGAAAAGAAAAAGATCACACCCCACCTCTCTGAGTGCCTTGACCAGTGAAGCATTCCGAATACATAAGGTCACAAAGCCACCCCCATAAGCTTAACCGGAATGGCAAGGGCACAAGGGGCTTTATATAAGGTGAATCTGAGATACAAAAAGCGAGGGTTAGGTTTTGCTCGTTAACGTAAGGGGAACAGCATGCGTCAAAATTCCGATAGGACTTAAAGCCCTGTTTAAGGCTTCTACCGGGAAATATTCTGAATCCTAAACATGAAGTGTTTTTTGACAGCCGAATTTAGGGGTTATCCCGCTGCCAAGAATTTGATGCCAATTTCTCCCTTTAGTTTTCAGTATAATCAGCGGCGAACACGCTATAAAAAAAATGTGGAAAACAGTTTTCTCATGAAGAGACTGTCAATAATTTATTCCTTAATCGGGTGAATTTTGAGAAGGCATTGAAAAAACTTTAGTTGTGGTTATTTTGAGATGACTGTTTTTTTACCGTTCTCAATTTCAAGATTCAAGCATTGTGGCGGTATGAACTTTACTCACAAGTTATTCACAGCTTGAAATTCTCTTAAAGCTTGTTAATTTGACTTTTATCTATTCTGCTGGAGAATCATTCGGATGATAGAGGACGTCAAAATAATTGCTTATCCCTTTATTTATGAGATTGTAGAAAGCTTTCCATATCAAAAGGCAAGTCGGTAAATAAAGAAAGCAGCACCCCAGAAATGGGATGATTCAATTCAAGATGGTGAGCATGAAGAGCCTGCCTTTCCATTTTTAGCGGGCCTGAATTGGGGTTTTTCCCACCATACAATTTGTCACCAATGACCGGATGATGAATGGATGCCAGGTGAACTCGAATCTGATGGGTTCTTCCAGTTTCAGGGTGAAGCTTCAAATAAGTCCAGTTTTTACCTCTTTGCAGTACCTCATAATGAGTACAGGCGGGGCGTCCGTGACCCAAACGGGTGTCCATCTTCTTGCGCTGCGTCTGGTGTCTGCCGACTGGAGAATCTATGGTGCCATTATCTTTTTTGACATTTCCTTTTACAAAGGCACGATATTCTTTTTTTATTTCGCGTTTCTTAAATTGCGCTGCAAGAATTTTATGCGCAGCTTCTGTTTTCGCGACCAGCACCAATCCTGAAGTCTCTTTGTCCAGGCGGTGGACAATTCCGGGCCGTTCCACACCGCCAATTCCAGATAGATCCTTGCAGTGATGGAGCAAGGCGTTGACAAGGGTTCCCTGGGAATGGCCCGGTGCCGGGTGCACCACCATTCCAGCAGGTTTATTCACCGCCAGCATATGCTCGTCTTCAAAAATTATTTCTAAAGGAATGTTTTCAGACGCCGTGTCCAACCGTTCAAGAGGAGGAATTTTAAAGACGATTTTTTCTTTGACCCGAACTTTATACCCAGCGGGGCGGGACTTTTCGTTGACCGTCACCTGGTCTTCATCTATCAACTTTTTAAGCCGTGAACGGCTGATCTCTGGAAGATTTTCAGATAGAAAAACATCAAGACGTTTTTTGCTCGAAGCTTCGTCTACCTCAAATTCAAAACATTGCATGGTATTATGTATTCTCCAGCAAGGGAGGTAATGTCAGCGCACTCTTCTAAAAAACTCAATCGTATCAGCTGGCTTGATGGGCACTGACCTATTTCCTGTGGCCGTAGGCCACTATTCGAGGAGGCGTGGCATCAGCTCTACCAGATTGCAGGGCTTGTGCGTGCTGTCAAGCTGGTGGACAAGTATCTGGTCCCATCCATCTTTACAGGCGCCGGTGGAGCCCGGCAACGCGAACAGGAAGGTGCCGTTGGTTACGCCGCCGGTACAACGCGATTGTAGGGTGGAAGTTTTGATGTTCTGGTAGCTGAGCATGCGAAACAACTCACCAAACCCGGGAATGGCCTTGTCATACAACTCTTCAAAAGCTTCCGGGGTAATATCGCGACCCGTTACTCCAGTTCCGCCTGTAGCGATCACAACATCGACTTCTGAACTGGCGATCCATTTTTTCAATTGTTCTTGAATCAAATCTTTTTCATCTTTGATAATTTGTTTCTCGGCAAGATGGTGCCCCGCATCCTTAATTCGATCGACCAGGACATTACCCGATTTGTCATCCGCTTCCGTTCTCGTGTCAGACACGGTTAGCACAGCAATGTTCACACATTTTTTTTCACTCATAATGTTTTCCAGATCTCCTGTTCACAAAAAAATATCCGCAAATCCGTTCGTAAAGAGCCTTGAATTTAGGTGGATTTAATAAGAAATTTGAAGTTAAATGTTTTCTTTATCCAGTATAGCATAAGCCAAACAGGGAAGAAAAATGCCAACAGCAATCGTAACCGGGGGCGCTATTAGAATTGGTAAGGCTATGGCCTTGCACCTGGCAGGGAAAGGTTTCAATATCGCCTTGCATTATCACCAGTCGAATCCTACGGCAGTGATTGAAGAAATTAAATCGCATGGCGTTCATTGTCAGGGATACTCGTGTGATTTATCTAATCTGGAGGAAGCAGAACCATTTGTAGCCAGAGTGACTGCCGACTTCAATGATGTGGAGCTACTTATTAATTCAGCTGCAAACTTCATCCAGGAAAACCTTGAGGAAACCCAAAAGGATACTTTGACCGATACTTTTCATTTAAATCTGATGTCTCCTTTCCTGTTAATGCGTGACTTCAAGCGGACCATCAATAAAGGCATGATTGTTAATATAATCGATGAACGTGTGCGTAAACATATTTCAACTTTCGGGGCTTACTCCGTAAGCAAAGTGGGACTTAAATATTTGACCGAACTGGCGGCAGTTGAATGGGGAGAGACTGTTCGAGTAAACGGCATCGCGCCAGGGCTTATATTGCCACCTCAAGGGGGGGCACCCGACTATCTGGAAAAAGCCGCTAAAAAAGTTCCTACCCGAACTCATGGGAATATCGAAAACCTGTTGCAGGCCCTCGACTATTTATTGGAAAATCAATTCGTTAATGGAGATACGTTGTTTGTTGACGGTGCAGAAAGCTGGCGCCAAGTTTAGGATGTTCTGGACTCAATATAGTGATGCTTGTAAAATGTAATAAATTGAAAGGCAATTCTTTGCAAAAATAACTAAATCTAGAAGCCAAGTTGTATTTGTTAGTTCTTGAGAACTTTGACCCATTTCCTCCGGGCGTAGCCCGGAAATACTAAGGAGATAAAAATGAAAAAAGTGTTTACTGCGATTTCATTGATCGCAATGTTGATGTTTTTTGCTTCGCCTGTCCTGTCCCACGACGGCGAACATGAGGGAGAAAAACATGGTCAAGGAATGTATGAAGAAGGCAGTGGTGGATCAGCGATGGAAATGGATCGTAAATCCCGTGCTATGGCTCATGAATATAAAGACGAGCATGGCGGGGAACATTCGAAAGAATATTACGAAAAGAAATATGGCAAATACGATCATGAAAAACATGAAATGAAAGAAGAAGGCAGTGGCATGAAAGACGAGGCAATGAAGATGAAAGAGATGGAACACCAACGCATGGAAGAAGGAAGCAAAATGTAGCTACGAACCGCCGCTGGTGATATTAGAATCAAACTTCAATAATTCCTCTCCCCTTGAGGGAGAGGTTAGGTGAGGGAGAATTGAAAAAAGCATCCACATTTTTCTCCAGAAATCTCCGAAGTAAATCCACCGATGCTGAAACAAAGCTTTGGTCCCGCTTGAAAAACCGCAACCTTGAAAATCTCAAATTTCGCCGCCAGGCCCCCGTTGGAAAATACATAGTTGATTTCATATGCCATGAAAAATCCTTAATTGTTGAGGTGGATGGCGGTCAACATATGGAAGCTTAAGAGGCTGACGAAAAACGAACTGCTTGGTTTCAGTCACATGGCTATCGAGTCATTCGGTTTTGGAACGATCAGGTTTTAAAAGAAACCGATTTAGTTCTTGAAGAGATCCTGCGGAACCTTAATCAGGAAAGCTAGAGGAAAAAATATGTGCCCCCCTCATCCCAGCCTTCTCCCTCCAGGGGAGAAGGGGCTTTTAGATTTTTTTATTTTTAATATTTCCTCTCCCCCTTGAGGGAGAGGTTAGGTGAGGGGGATTTAGAAAAACTTTCCTTCAATCTTTATACCCAATCGGATCTTCAAAGCCTGCTTCGTTAAATCCTTTCAAGCGCAAGAGGCAGCTGTCGCAACTGCCGCAGGCTTTTCCATCTTCTGCAGGATTATAACAACTATGCGTCAGCGAATAATCAACACCCAACTCAATTCCTTTAAGAATAATCTCGGCCTTTGTGAGTTGGATTAACGGGGTATGAATTTTTAATTTTTCTTTTCCTTCTACTCCGGCTTTGGTGGCGAGGTTGGCCAGGGTTTCAAATGCGGCTATGAATTCAGGACGGCAGTCGGGATAACCGCTGTAGTCCACCGCGTTGACTCCCAGAAAAATATTCTGCGCGTTTTTCACTTCTGCATATGCCAGACAAAAGGAAAGAAAAATAGTGTTGCGAGCAGGAACATAGGTGATAGGAATTTCTGCGCTCATTTCATCTTCATCGCGATTTTTTGGTACGTCGATGGAGTCGGTTAGCGCGGATCCACCAAATTGTCGAAGGTCAATGGTCATGATTTGGTGATCCTCGACGGAGAAATTTTGGGCAATTTCTTTGGCTCTTTCCAGTTCCACCCTATGTCTTTGTCCATAATCAAAACTTAGGGCATAAACCTCAAATCCCTGTTTTTGGGCAATTGCCAGGGTTGTGGTGGAGTCCAATCCGCCGCTTAAAAGCACTACCGCTTTATTTTTCATAGGTTAATGGGCATGGGGGTCAGTAAATGGATATTAATATTGCCTGTATCGGGGGGTTATTATATACTAGCTTATTTACAATGAGAGCAAAAATTCCCCTGAATTTTTAAGGGTTTATACAGATTTTTCATGTTTGAAAATTTATCGGATCGCCTTGAGCGAATCTACAAAAAATTAAAAGGCCGAGGGATATTAAAAGAGGCCGATGTCGATGAAGCGTTGCGCGAAATTCGTGTTGCGTTGATCGAAGCCGATGTCAGCTTGCCGGTGATCAAAGATTTTCTTGCTCCGGTACGTGAGAAAGCGGTGGGCCAGGAGGTATTAAAAAGCCTCACCCCGGGCCACCAGATGGTTAAAATTGTCAATGACGAGTTGACACTTTTAATTGGTGATGAGTTTCAAGATATTCAGTTTGCCTCGAAACCACCGACCGTGATCTTGATGGCTGGATTGCAGGGGGCGGGTAAAACCACGACGGTTGGTAAACTGGCGAAACGGTTTAAAGAAAAAGGTAAAAGCTGTCTTCTGGTTCCTGCGGATGTGTATCGTCCCGCGGCGATTGAACAGTTGCATGTTTTGGGTCGAGACCTGGGTGTTACGGTCTATGAAGGCGGCGATGAAAAAGACCCGATAGCCATTTGTAAAAAGGCTCTGGATGATGCAACCGACAAAATGAGCCAGGTTGTCATCATCGATACTGCGGGCCGTCAGCAGGTGGATGAAGCTTTGATGGAGGAGCTCAAGCGCATCAAGGAAACGGTTCAACCGCATGAAGTGTTGTTCGTTGCCGATGCAATGATGGGTCAGCAGTCCGCAGAAATTGCAAAAACTTTTAACGATGCCATTGGAATCGATGGCGTTGTTTTGACAAAGATGGATGGCGATGCCCGTGGTGGCGCTGCGCTTTCCATTAAGTCCATTACAGGAAAACCCATACGTTTTGTAGGTATGGGGGAAAAGCTGGATGCTCTCGAACCGTTTCATCCGGATCGAATTGTTTCCCGCATTCTCGGTATGGGCGATGTCATGTCGCTGGTCGAAAAAGCAGAAGAAAGTTTTGAGAAGGAAGAACAGGAAGAGCTACAAAAGAAATTCAAGGCCAACGCTTTCACTCTGGAAGATTTTCGCGACCAGTTGAAACAAATCCAGAAAATGGGTTCCATGGAACAGCTGCTGGGCATGATACCCGGCGCTGGAAAATTGAAAGGCCTTAAGGTCGATAACAAAGCTTTTGTGCAAATCGAAGCTATTATCAGTTCGATGACACCAAAAGAAAGGGCCAAACATAATATCATCAACGCAAGCCGTAAGCGCAGGATCGCTCAAGGGAGCGGAACACGAGTTAACGATATCAATAAACTGCTAAAACAGTTTGCGCAGATGCAAAAGATGATGAAAAAAGTTTCACGAGGCGGCGGACTCAACTTCGGCAGCCTGATGGGTGGCGGTGGATTCATGGGCCGCTAGTAAAAAATTAGTTTTTGATTAAATATAATTTTATGTGTCTTCCCCCGTTTCGGGAAGCCCTGTTTCGGGGAGACCGATTTTCACGAAGGAGAAAAAATTGGCAGTAGTAATTAGATTGACTCGACGAGGAGCAAAAAAGAAACCCTTTTACCGAATTGTGGCAGCAGATTCCAGAATGCCAAGAGATGGTCGATTTCTCGAAATTTTGGGAACTTATGATCCGATGTTGGAAGAAAACGGTTGTAAGGTGGATGCAGAAAAAGCGGTTGCATGGATAAAGAAAGGGGCAAAACCCAGTAAAACAGTTGGTTCTCTGTTCAAAAAGGCAGGGGTCGGCGCTTAGTGTTGACATCACTTCGTCAGATTTAATAGTAATGCATAAAGCTAATTCATAGGTTTAATCTCATGTTGTTTGGGTAGTTCTTTCTTTACCTGTGCTCGGTTTTCTGGACTAATAAAGGTAAAGCACGTTCTATTTCTCTTGTTGCACAAAACCACAATTCGCATCAGCGGATAATTAGTTTTGGTTCGTTAGGCACCTCACATACGAGGAGGATGTTTGTTGCGAGCAAAGGAGAGTGACATGAAAGAGCTCATATTGATGATAGCGCAGTCGCTTGTAGATAAGCCTGATGAAGTGGAAGTAACTGAAGTGAAAGGTGACAAGACAACGGTTCTGGAATTGAAAGTTGCTAAAGAAGATCTAGGTAAAGTGATTGGCAAGCAGGGGAAAACCGCTCACGCGATTCGTACAATCTTGAACGCGACGGCAACCAAATTAAGACAACGTGCGGTGCTTGAAATTATTGAGTGACATGGACTGGATTTCGGTAGGAAGAGTAACTCGGGTTCACGGCTTGAAAGGGGAATTGAAGTTTTTCCCCTCCGATCAGGATGATGTCACGGTGCAAAAAGATCAACGGATACGATTAGGAGAAACTCAATTTAAAATTGAGTCGGTTCGCGGGGCCAATTCACCTTTCATAATTAAATTCGATGGAATCAGCAGCATTGAGGCCGCAAAAAATTTAACGGGCCAGGAAGTTCTGGTTGCAAGAGAAGATTTCGAAACGTTGCCTGATGGCGAATATTACCGCTTCGAAATTGAGGGCTTGGAAGCTTATGACGATACCGGAAAATATTACGGTGTTGTGGAAGAAGTAATAGCAACTGGAAGCAACGATGTTTATGCTGTTCGAAGTGAAGGCAAAGAATGGTTGGTTCCCATGATCGATTCGGTGGTGCAAACCATTGATCTCGAACAGGGCAAACTTATATTTCATTGTGTTGAGGGATTGTTTGAGGACACTCCGGTTTGACATTGTTAGCATTTTTCCGGGGATGTTTGAGTCCCCTTTTGGCGATAGCATTATTGAGCGTGCCCGCGAAAAGGGCTTGCTGGATATACGGGTTCACGACCTGCGCAATTATACGCTGAACAAACACCGGAAGGTGGATGACACGCCCTTTGGCGGTGGCGTAGGAATGGTTATGAATGTAGAGCCCATTGTCCGTGCCCTGGAGGCAATAAAGAAAGAGGTGCCAAAAGCCAGGACGATCTTGCTATCGCCGGGTGGCAGTCCTTTCAATCAGGAAAAAGCCAGGGAGCTCTCTGATCAGGAAAGTTTGATCCTGATTTGTGGTCGCTATGAAGGAATAGATGAACGGGTAAGGTTGCATTTTGCCGATGAAGAAATTTCCATTGGCGATTATATTTTGACGGGCGGAGAAATTCCGGCAATGGTTTTGGTTGAAGCGGTATCCCGGTTGATACCAGGTGTTTTGGGCGATACCGAATCTATTGTTGAAGAGTCCTTCTCGGATGGGATGCTGGAATACCCGCAGTACACGCGACCCAGGGATTTTAAAGGATTAAAGGTTCCAGATGTTTTGGTTTCCGGCGATCCTAAAAAAATTCGTGCATGGCAAAAGACTGAGGCCTTAAAAAAAACGGAAAGCGTTCGTCCGGATTTACTGGAAAAAGGGAAACGGTCGACTTAGGAAATAGAAGCAGGTCGGTTTTGACAGAAGTATCGAATTCGAACATTCATCTGGCACTGGTACATTTTCCTGTTTATAACAAATCTGGGGAAGTGATCGTTTCATCCGTAACAACTTTGGATATTCACGATATATCGCGTGCTTGCAGGACTTATGGGGTGGGAACATTTTATGTGATCACGCCACTTAAAACCCAGCAGGAGCTGGTGGAACGATTGATTGGCCATTGGCTAACCGGGCATGGGGCTGAATATAATCCGACCCGAAAAGAGGCATTGCTGAAAACGGTTGTGAAAAACAACCTTGGTGAAGCAGTTAATGAAATTTCCGAGGAAAACGGGAAGAAACCCCGAGTTATTGTTACGGGAGCAAAACAGGCACCTCAGAGTATCGGTTATGAGGCGTTGAAAAAAGAATTGAAACAGGGAGAACCCAACCTTCTGGTTTTTGGAACCGGATGGGGATTAGAAAAAAATCTGGTTCAAAATGCAGATCATGCCCTGTTGCCCATAGAGGGTTTAAATGGATTCAATCATCTGCCGGTTCGAGGTGCCATTGCAATCATTCTTGATCGATTGCTGGGGCAGCGGGAACCTCCGGTAGATTAATGAACAGTTTTTTAATTTAGATATTTATAAAGGCACAATCCTAGGAGAGAGGTAAATGAATTTAGTAGATCAAGTTGAAGCTAAGGAAATGAAAAAAGAAGTTACCGATGTTCATATCGGTGACACCGTCAAGGTGCACATGCGCATCGTTGAAGGGGAAAAAGAACGTATTCAGGTGATCGAAGGTGTGGTCATTAAGATGCGCGGGGGTGGAGCGCGAAAAACGCTGACAGTAAGAAAAATTTCATTCGGCATCGGTGTCGAGCGTATTTTCCCGTTTCATTCGCCCAGGGTCGAAAAAATTGACATCGTCAAGCGAGCAAAAATCCGTCAGGCCAAATTGTATTATTTGAGAGAGCTGCGTGGAAAAGCTGCAAGATTGAAAGAACTCAAGCCTGTCCGGCCAACATCTAAAACCAAGAAAACTCCCAAACGAGGCAAAAAAGCCAAAGCTGCCAAAGCCGCTAAAGCTTCTTCCTGATTGGGCTCCCGCCCAATGGGAATATTTCTTGTCGTAAATTTTCTAATTCCTCCCCCTTTTAAAGGGGGCCAGGCCACTCGTCGTAGGTCAAAAATCTTTCTAGAAGCCGAAGAAAAATTTGGCATATTCAGAAAAGGTGAAATGTTACAGCCTCCTTCGCCAGAGGGCTAAGGGTTTAACGTTTCTACAGAAACTCCCGGTATAGCCTTAGGTTTTTCGGGAGTTTTGTTTTTCTGTGGCAAATGAAAGACCTGTCCGAGCCCATGTTTTAATTTTACATTTTGGTAATCGTATTTTGCCCGCGAAAGATAACCTCTTAGACCTTGCATTCGCGTTTCATCAGCCGGATGGGTTGAAGCCCATTCAGGAGGTCCTTTGTCGCCTTTCACCTCACTGAACCTTTGCCAGAATTTAATGGCTTCATTTGGGTCATAGCCTGCCTTTGCCATATAGATCAAGCCAATTTGATCAGCTTCACTTTCGTGTGATCGGCTGAAGGGAAGTGTGAGACCATATAGAACTCCCACTCCCAACGCAGAAAGAACCAGATTTCTTTGTGTACTATTTTTCATGCTTAAGCCAGCCCCAAGCATTGCCCCTTGCAATAAAATTTGCTGGGTCATTCTTTGCGCACCATGACGGGCGATGACATGGGCAATTTCGTGACTCATTACAGTCGCCAACCCTGCTTCGTTTTTCGCTACAGAAAGAATGCCGGTATAAATAGCAATTTTACCGCCCGGTAAAGCGAAGGCATTTTTTTGATCCGATTCAATGAGCTTGATTTCCCATTCCAGCTTCGGCATGTCGCTCACGGCAATGATTCGCTGCCCCACTCTGCGGACAATCTGATTCAAATGCGCGTCTTCAGATTCCTTTTCTTTTTTTAATATTTGATTGTAGGACTGTTTCCCTAGTGAAACTTCCTGCGACTCGGGTATAAGAATTAAGGCAGACCGGTTTGAGACGGGTGTGGTGGCGCAGGCGGAAATGATAAGGACAGATAAAAATATAAAAAGAAAATGTTTTCCCATACGTTAATTATAAAAGCCTATTTCACCTATTTCAACCCAGCCTTTTCAGGGTGGGTTGCGTGCTGGATTGGGATGCCTTATGCTTTGGCGATGAATCTAATGGAGTATGAGGCCAAAGCGGTCAACCAGGGATTTAAAAACATCGCCGGAGTCGATGAGGCGGGTCGTGGGCCTCTTGCCGGCCCTGTGGTTGCCGCTGCCGTAATCTTTTCTGCAAATATCGAGATGGCTGGTTTGGACGATTCGAAAAAACTGTCTCCTAAAAAACGCGAAGAATTGTTCCCGAAAATTCAGGAAAGCGCTATCACTTTTGGAGTGGCTGTTGTAGACCGTGAGGTGATTGATGAGATCAACATCTTGCAAGCTGCGCGGCTGGCTATGAAGCAGGCGGTGACACAATTAAATCCTGTTCCTGGTCTTTTGCTCATTGATGGAAATCAAAAAATTGAATCCACTTTAGATCAATGGGCGATAGTAAAAGGCGACTCTAAAAGTTTATCCATTGCCGCTGCATCGGTTCTTGCCAAGGTAACTCGTGACAGGATAATGGAGGACTATCATAAGGTTTATCCGCAATACGAGTTCAATCGCCATAAAGGGTACGGAACAAAATTGCATCGAAATCTGATTCAAGAGCATGGCCCCTGTCCGATTCATCGCAGTACGTTCAAAGGCGTTTCAGAATATATAAACCAATAAATAACGTATGCTTTCATTTCTGAAAAAAAAATGGTGTCTCGCGGAGGTTTTTTCGGACAGGGCTTTGGCTTTGGCAAAGGAACTTGATGTTCCTTTTACGGTAGCTGTGTTATTGATCAATCGTGGTGTCACATCTTTAGAGGATGCGAAGACTTTTCTGCAGGCCGATCTGTCTTTGTTACACGATCCCTTCCTGATGGCAGGAATGGACAAGGCGGTTGAGCGTGTGATCCGCGGGATCAATAAAGAAGAATCTATTACCGTATTTTGTGATTACGATGTTGATGGGGTGACTTCAGCAGCTTTCCTGACACATTTTTTTCGCGATCTTGATTGTCCGGTCACAGCCTATCTTCCAGAACGGCAAGCAGAAGGATATGGTCTCAATTCAGACGCAGTTCGAAAAATTCGGGAACAAGGTGCTACTTTGATGATCACCGCTGATTGCGGTATCACAGGTGTGAAAGAGGTGGCTCTGGCAAATGAATTGGGACTGGATGTAATCGTCACCGATCATCACCAGGTTGGGGAGGAAGGTTTGCCGCAGGCAGTGGCAGTGTTGAATCCACATCGGGAGGAATGCGATTACCCATTTCGTTTTTTAAGCGGGGTGGGTCTGGCTTTTAAATTAGCGATCGGTGTCCGAAATGGGTTGCATACCGCTGGAAGAAAAAAAGAAGACCTGCCAAACTTGAAACGCCATTTGGATTTGTTTGCTTTAGGGACGATTGCCGATGTTGCCCCTCTGACAGGTGAGAACCATATTCTAACCCGGCATGGACTGGATGTCTTATCCACCTCCGCAAAGCCCGGATTGGTTGCGTTGAAAGAAGTGGCAGGAATTGTCGGAAACGTGGATGCCCGCTCGGTAGGTTTCGGCCTAGGCCCAAGACTCAATGCTGCTGGTAGATTGGGTAAAGCGGATAATGGATTGCATTTGCTGACAGCTACTGACCTTCCGGCGGCAAAAGCACTTGCAAATGAACTGGAAAAAATAAACCAGGAAAGAAAAGAAATTCAGGAAGAAACTTTTCTGGAAGCAGAATCTTTGTTGCGTAACGAAAGGGATCTTGAAAGTGAGAGGGTGATTGTGTTGGCTTCAGAAATTTTTCATCCTGGAGTCATTGGCATCGCAGCTTCCAAAATAGTAGATAAATATCATCGACCTACGGTGTTGATTGCTCTGGAAGAGGGGCAGGGGAAAGGCTCAGGTCGCAGTATTCCGAAGTTCAATTTGTTTAAATCTTTTACGGACTGTTCATCTCATCTTGTACAATTCGGGGGCCATGCCTATGCAGCGGGTCTTAGTATTGAAGAGGGAAAGGTAGACGCTTTCCGAAATGCGATGAACGAGGTGGGGAATCGGTATTTGAGCGAGGAAGATCTAATTCCTGAGGTGAGAATTGATACGATCCTCGAACTTTCGAAAATCGATTTTCCATTATATAAAAGCGTTTCTTTGCTCGAACCCTTTGGTGCTGAAAACCCCGTCCCTTCTTTCCAATCTAATAATGTGAAAATTAAGGAACTGAAATATATTGGTAAAGAAAAAAACCATGTTCGATTTCGTGCTGTTCAAGGGGAGGGGAAGATAGAGGTGGTTGCCTTCAACTTTGCTGACATTTTTGAGTCAATTGATATTGCCAATGAAGTTTATGACATTACTTACGAACTTCACCTCAATTCTTGGAACGGGCGTGAAAAACTGGAGTTGAGATTGTTGGATATAAGAGGGGTGAGTTGAAAAAATAAATGCCTTATCTGGTATTGAAAAAAGGTTCCTTCAGTTTGTTTATAATTAGTGGTCATATTTTTGTCATCCTGAGCGTTAGCGAAGGATCTCTGTTTTTCCTATGAAAAATTATTATGTCTACATATTAACCAATTCATCAAGAACGTTATATACAGGAATGACAAATAATCTTGAACGCAGGTTGTATGAGCATAAAAGCAAAATGATTCCGGGGTTTGCTAAACGATATAATATCTCTAAATTGGTTTATTTTGAAGATACGGATGATGTGAAACAAGCTATTGCCAGGGAAAAGCAAATTAAAGGTTGGTTGCGGAAAAAGAAAATTGTATTGATTGAATCGATGAATCCAGAATGGAAAGATTTGAGTCTAAACTGGTTTCAGGATGGAGATTCTTCGTCACCCAAAGAACCGGGTTCCTCAGAATGACATTTCAAGCTTGTAAAGTCTAATTGGAGTTTATAAGCCGGAGGGGAGATTTTTGATTGAGATACATGGATTTAAAATCTTTTGGGAAAGTTCCTAAAAGTTCATTTAATTCGTTTTCGTTATAGTCTAGTTCGTCAAGATGAAAATTGATTAGTTCTAATAATAGCGATGGTTTTTCTTTTGGGAAATCCAATTCTTGAGGTTCTCTCATTCGATAACCTTTTTTACTTAATTGTATATTGTAATAACGCTCTGTTCCGGCATTTATTTTCCCCAGCGTTGCTGCCCGTTTAATTAAGGCTGCCATTGCAACCTTCCATTTCAGTTTTAAAGCTCCAAGTTTTGGGAAGTTTATTCGATTTAGTGAAGAACTAATGTCTTCTTTGGGCATTAAAAATTCACTTGCAAACTCATCTGCCTGTTTTTCCATGTTGGGGTTTGCAGTACGGTGCATAGTGATATGCCCCAATTCATGGCATAAAGTGAACCTTAATCGATCACACGGTATTTCTGAATTAACAAAAATTAAAGGCGGGAAATTTTCCAAACAAAGAGTTAGGCCGTCTAGCA